>Ga0209654_1000976_pt1 | contig 24874 bp, 18 predicted proteins | sample SaaInl1SG_22_DNA_FD_184646 | JGI IMG/M metagenome (GOLD analysis project Ga0209654, IMG submission 184646) | Marine microbial communities from expanding oxygen minimum zones in the Saanich Inlet - ESP_161SG_22_DNA (SPAdes) (version 2) | ecosystem: Environmental > Aquatic > Marine > Intertidal... | reverse complement strand
CCCTTTTCAAAAAGCAAAACCACCACCTAAACAAACCTGTCAAGGGGTTCTTTTTTAAAAATTGTGTTTTACAAACAGTAAAACCAATAAAATCAATACTTTTATAAAACCTGAATTTTATTTAGGACAGGATTGATAAACATTATTAAGAGAGGTCTTTAAAAAAATTAAAATTAACAAGTAATCCTCCTGTATAGCATTCGTTAGTATTTTTCTGCTATCTCTTTATGTAATCCCTTATCCAGTTGCGCAATGATTAATGCCTTTTGAAAATTTAACTTTATCGTTGAAAACGGCTATTACATTTAGTTTTTAAATTATTCAATTAAGGCCTTTATTGAATGACGCTTTGAGAATTAGTAATGTTTCTAGAAATATCTTTATTACAATAATGCCTTAGTTATTCATGTATTTAAAAATTTAAATCAAAAGCTTAATAATAAATAGTTTGAAAGAAGACAAGGTGATGTAATTAGTACTTACGCTACAAAAACTAATAATTTTTGGGGATGGAAGTAGAAGTTAAATTTAAAAAGTGATTTATCTTCCGCATATAAATGAGCCCAAACTCTCAGGAAAAAGTGAATTTGTATATGACTTGCGTAATAATTTGATAGAATGCATCCCTTTATACACCTATGTTTAATTAGGATATCGGATAATATTTATTACATTTGTATGATGTATGATGTCTTATAAATTAAACAAACTATGTTTACAGCCTTAGGCCAAAACAAATCGCTTACCCAGCAGGTGGAGTATGAATTAACCGAAGCTATACGAACCGGAAAATATCTTCCTGGAAATAAAATACCGTCAGAAAACGAACTTTGTGAAGTATTCAATGTAAGTAGAACGTCCGTTCGTGAGGCGGTAAAAAAAATGAGTGCCCGCGGTATTGTGGATGTTAAAAGAGGTAGTGGTGTATACGTAGCAGAAATAAGTTTAAAAAATGCTTCAAAAAACCTCAACTTGTTTTTTGAGCTATCTACTGATAAAAATATCATCCTTCAAACCATTAACACAAGACTTATTTTAGAACCTACTCTAGCATCTCAAGCAGCTATTCACAGAAATAATAAACACTTAGAGCTTTTAAAGGATAACATGATTCAAATGAAAAAATGTGCTTTAAAGGATAAGAAAAAAGAGGCCGAATTAGATAACGATTTTCATAAAATAATTCTTTCTATAGTTAATAATGACGTATTGGAGTTGCTATTAACTCCAATCTTTAATTTGATACCAAAATTTAAGACTGCTGTTTATGTAAAGCCTTTAGAAGGCCATCTTATGAAGGAAAAAAAACTGATGCTAAATCATCATGATAATATTCTTCAGGGCATTATTGAGGGTAATAGTGCTAAAGCTAGTGAAGCTATGCGAAACCACATACTTGAAACACAAAATAACTATACTAAATCTTTACGGAAAAAATGAGTTTCATAACTTTTGGAGAAATCATGATGAGATTAACTCCTAGTAACTATAGCAAAAAAATAAATTCTTCCAGTTCTTTTAACGTTGATTATGCAGGTTCGGAATCTAACGTTGCCAGTTCTTTAGGGGTATTAGGAAATAAGGTGAGCTTTGTTACTAAACTACCTGAAAACCAGTTAGGAGATGCGGCAATTCGTTCTTTAAGAGCTTATGGAATTGATACAAATAACATTCTACGTGGCGGACATAGAATTGGCACCTATATTATTGAATTAGGTGCTTCAATTCGACCTTCAAGTGTTATCTATGATCGTAAGAATTCTTCCTTTAGTGAAATTGAAAACGATGAATTTAAATGGGAAAACATTCTAAAAGATAAAAAATGGATATTTCTATCGGGAATAACACCTGTGCTTTCAAAACAATGTGCTGAGGAAACTATAAAAGTGTCTGAAATCGCTAGAAAATTGGGAGTTAAGGTAGCCTTTGATATGAATTACCGAAGATCATTATGGAAAGACCCTGCAGATGCTCGTAAAATATTTGATAAGATTTTGGTAAATACAGATTTATTATTTGGAAATGCAGATGTGTTAAAGGATGTATACAATATGAATCCCACAGGTTCCAGTCGCTTGGATGTAACCAAAGAAGCGGCCCATATGGCATCTGATAAATTTGGAATTAAGCATATAGCATTTACAATTAGAGAGCATAGTTCTGCAAGTGTAAACAAAGTATCAGGATTTTTTCTATCTAATTCTAGGTATTATAGTTCTAAAATTATTGAGGTTGCAATTACAGACCGCTTTGGTACAGGTGATGCCTTTGCTGCTGCTTTTTTACATGGTATTATACAAAAATGGAATGATAAAAAAGTGATAGATTTTGCTACTGCAGCATTTGCATTAAAACATACCATTCAAGGCGATCAACACACAAGTAGTGAAAAAGAAATTATTTCTATCATGAAAGGTCATATTAGCGGACACGTATTAAGATGAAAAGAGAAGACATAGCAGCAATTATTAAGAAAGAGCGGGTTATTGCAATTGTTAGAACAAAAGAACAATTACAAATACCAGAACTTATTCAGGATTTAGTAGAAGGTGGTATTAAGGTTATAGAAATAACATCAAATACACCACGGTATTTAGAAGAAATAGCCAAAGCAAAAAAACGATATGCCAATTTTGATATTATTATTGGAGCTGGTACCGTTACGAATGTGCAAATTGCTAATGCTGCTATAAAAGCCGGTGCTCAATTTCTTGTGACCCCAAACACCAATACTGAGGTGTTAGCGCTTGCACATCATAACAATATCCCCGTAGCCATGGGTGCCCTTACACCAACTGAAATCTGTCTAGCAGCAGGATACGGTGCCGATATAATCAAATTATTTCCAGCAGGAGACTTGGGTATTAGTTATTTCAAATCTGTAAAAGCTCCGTTAGACACAATCACTTTTTTTGTTGTAGGCGGTATCAACCTATCTAATATTGAAGAGTGGATTGCAGCCGGAATATCCGGTGTTGGATTAGGAACTGCACTAACGAAGCAAGACAAAAACACCTCAGCAGATAGCTATAGAGGAAACACTATACAAAAATTTGTCAAAATTATAAAAGAATCGCAATGGAAGAATTAGAAATTACCAAAGTAGAACTGTTTAAAGTTCCACCTAGGTGGTTATTTGTAAAAATAACAACTAAAGGTGGACTATTCGGATGGGGAGAACCTGTTGTTGAAGGTAAAGCCGACTCCGTTGCAGCATGCGTTAAAGAACTTGAACAGTATTTAATTGGAAGAACCGCAAATAATATTGAAGACATTTGGCAGGTATTATATCGAGGAGGATTTTATAGAGGCGGAACAATTTTAATGAGTGCCATTTCCGGAATTGATCAGGCTTTATGGGATATAAAAGGTAAACATTTAGGTGTTCCTGTTTTTGAACTCTTAGGTGGTGCGGTTCGACAAAGAATGAAAATGTATTGTTGGATTGGTGGAGACGACCCTAAAGTGGTATTAGAACAAGCAAGAGAAAAAATGAATCAGGGCTATCGTGCCGTAAAAATGAATGCTACTGGCCCAATGCGATGGGTATCTTCTATTAAAGATATAAAAATGGTAGCAGATAATATGAGGCTGCTTAGAGAAGAATTTGGTTATGAGTTAGACGTTGGCTTAGATTTTCATGGAAGAGTGCATAAACCTATGGTTAAAAGGCTTATTGATGAACTTGCGCCTTACGATCCCATGTTTATTGAAGAACCTGTTTTAAGTGAAAATAATGATGCTCTAAAGCACATTTATTCTTACACTAGTATACCCATTGCAACCGGAGAACGCATGTTATCTAGGTGGGACTTTAAAGATGTTTTACAACAAGGTGTTGTAGATATTATTCAACCAGATTTAAGTCACGCTGGTGGCATCTCTGAAGTGAAACGCATTGCAACCATGGCTGAAGCATATGACGTTGCCCTTGCGCCACATTGTCCTTTAGGTCCCATTTCACTTGCTTCTGCACTGCATATAGATTTTTCCTGTGCCAATGCTACAATTCAAGAAAGCAGTCTTGGAATTCATTATAATAAGGGATTTGATTTATTGGATTATGTAAAAAATCCTGAAATATTCGATGTTAAAGATGGTTTCATGGACTTATTTACCCAACCTGGTCTAGGTGTTGAAATAGATGAGGAAATTCTAAAAGAAGGTCAAAAAATTGGTCATAATTGGGCTAATCCTATTTGGAGAAATGATGACGGAACTTTTGCTGAATGGTAGTAAATCGCTTTAAATATAATTTCTAAACATTCCAATACGTATATTACTAGTAGTACAATATTTCTAATACCATATCCTTATGAATAAATAATCTGTGTTCTTACCTGAATGTGAATTCATTTGGCCTTGCTAGATAAACGTGCGCAATAGGCATTGTTTTATCTTTTGATTTCGCCTAATCCGCTACCGCGAACCAATACTTCAACATCTTCTTGTGATACCATATTGGCATCGCCCTCAACGGTATGTTTTAGCGCGCACGTAGCTGCTGCAAAATTTAAGGCTTCCTTGTCATCTTTTTCTTTTGCCAATCCAAATATTAATCCAGCTGCGTAGGCGTCTCCAGTACCCACCCGATCTACGATATGAGTAACATCGTAAAATGGTGTAGTTAAAAATTCTTTACCGTTCCACATCTTACCTTTTATACGATTGTGTGAAGCACTAATTACCTCTCTATCCTTATCAATTATTTTTTGGACTAATGGAAATTTCTTTTGTAAAGCTTTTGCACTTGTAGCGAAATCTACATCGGGTTGACCAATATTAAAAATATCGTACATATCATATGCACTAGCTATAACGATATTAGACCCAGCTACTAATTCAGGAATTATCTCTTGTTTTGATAAACCATACTTCCACAAACTCTTTCGAGAGTGTATATCTACAGAAACCATAATACCTAGGTCGTTAGCAACTTGGATTGCCTTTAGGCAAGATTTAGCCGCACCTATAGAAACTGCTGGTGTAATACCCGTCCAATGAAACCAATCCGCCCCTTGCAAGACCTCTTCCCATTTGATCATTTCTGGATGTATTTTTGAAAAAGCTGAATCCTCTCTTTCATAAACTACTTCACTTGAACGATGTACTGCGCCTTTTTCCAAAAAGTAAAGCCCCATTCTAGAATCTCCATACAAAATGTAATCTGTATCTATCCAGTGGTGTCGTAAATATTGTGTTGCAGATCTACCGATAAGATTATCTGGAAGCCGAGTGACATGGCAAGCCTTCATGCCCATGTACGCCAAAGCAATGGCCACATTTGCCTCACCTCCCCCATAATCAATATCCAAAGATGTAACCTGGGAAAACTTTGCATGACCGGGAGGTGACAACCGCATCATCACTTCTCCAAATGTGACAATTTTTTTTGTTTTCTGCATCATTTTAGCACAGTTTAAATGTATATAGTTCTTGATATATAATAAATCAAGAACTATATACTACAAAAATTATATCATAAATAATCCTGTTTATAGGGAAAAACAGTATACTAATTAATGTTTATATTCCTAATCCTTGTCCACCTCCTACTTGTATAGTCTCAGCTGTCAAAAATGCAGCATCCTTACTTACCAAAAATGAAATAACAGAAGCCACTTCTTCTGGTTGCCCTAGCCTACCTAAGAGAATGTTATTTTTCCATGATGCAAAAACCTCTGGCTTTGTTGATTTAATTTGTGCGTGGAATGGCGTATCAATAGTGCCAGGAGAAACCGCATTAACCCTAATACCATATTCTGCCAAATCTTTGGCCAAAGCTCTCGTTATAGCATGCACTGCTGCTTTAGATGTGCCATAAATACCTGCTCCTGGACCACCAGCGTTCCAGCCCGCTATAGAAGTATAGTTTATTATTGAGGCATTATCACTTTTTTTTAGAAATGGTATTGCAGCTCTTGATGCAAAAAATGTTGAATCTAAGTTTAGTGCCATAACAAATCTGTAAAACTCTGTTGTCATGTCTTCAAATCTAGAACGACCGCCTAGACCTCCAGCATTATTAACAAGAACATCTATTTTTCCATATTTTTCTCCAATTTTGGTAATGTTATCTGTTACTTGGTCCTCTTTTGTAACATCAAAACCATAATACTCAGCCGTTATTCCTTCAGCTTCAAGTTCTTTAACCCTCTCATTACCTGCCACATCTTCAATACCATTTAAAATTACGGTGTAGCCATCTTTACCCAATCTTTTTGCTACTTGAAAACCTATACCACCTGTTGCACCAGTTATTACTGCTATTTTTTCATTTGAATTACTCATATTCTTTAAATTTATTTTATTCTTTTTTTATTGAAGTTACTCTACTGATTTAATATTTCTTGCAAAAAAATAAATTGCACCCACACCAAGCGGAACAAATATGGCAATTGCTACGAATATTGGTGTATATGAAAAGTTTTTTACAATTATAGGGACTAAAAAGTTCATTACGATTACCGAGAAAACACCAATCATACCTCCAAGTCCTGCTAATGAACCTACAGATTTTCCGCTAAAGAAGTCACTCGGAAGGGTTTGTACATTACTAATCGCAAATTGAAATCCAAAAAGCACCACAAATACGATTGCAACAAATTTTTCAGCTGTATTACCCATTAATACTGTAGCGATTAAACCCAATAGCATTATAACGCCACCAATAAAAATTGTTGTTTTTCTTCCTTTATCTATTGAGTTTGTTTTAGCAATTATCTTACCTGAAACATATCCCCCTGCAATACTTCCTATGGCTGCACCAACGTACGGCACCCATAAAAACATACCTACTTCTTTCACATTAAATCCATAAACATCAAACAGGTAAATAGGCATCCAACCAACAAATAACCACCAAATTGGCTCTAAAAAGAAACGGCCTATAACTACTGCCCAAGATTCTTTAAACGAAAGAATTTCCTTTAAACCTTTACCTTTAGTTTCTTCTGTAGCATCTTGGTCTGCTTTACTTTGACCTTCTAAAATGAATTTTTGTTCTTCTTGGGTTATCCATGGGTGTTTTTTTGGCCCTGCCTTATTGATTAATAACCAGGGAATTACCCATAGAATACCAAAAGAACCGATTACCATAAAGGTGATTCTCCATCCGAATGCCACAAACAAAGCAGCTATAAGCGGTGGTGCAACTACGGAACCTATAGAAGCTCCCGCATTAAATAATCCTTGTGCAATGGCGCGTTCCTTAATTGGAAACCATTCTGCATTACTTTTTACGGCTCCTGGCCAGTTTCCAGCTTCTGAAATACCTAAAGTACTTCTAAAGAATCCTAGCGAAAATAAGCCACTTACAGTAGAGTGTAAGAATGAAGATATACCCCAAACGCCAATACTTATAACATAACCTATTCTAGTGCCAACTTTATCAAAAAGTTTACCCGAAAACAGTTGTCCTAGAGCATAGAAAACCATAAAGATGTTCAAGATTAATGCATAATCATCCTTAGTTAATTGAAGTGAATGCGCTATAGTGCCTTCTTTATCAATACCGCCCCACATGATACCAAGAGCGCTCCTATCGATATAATTAATAACTGTTGCTAAAAAAATCAATCCAATTATTGTCCAACGTAAACCTTTTATTTTCATATTTCTTAATTTTAAACAATACATTCTAACCACAACCAATAATGGTTATGTAAAAAAGGACTGTAAGTTGTTTAATTCTTTTTGTAAACTTCTATGAAGAAATATCTTTTTAATGAAGAATTTCTTCCCTCCTAATTTATTTTAACTGAAAAATAAAAGCGTGCAATTTTATTTTTCAGACCTTTTTATGCCGACTTAATGTTATAGCAATATTGGTACAAAACACTGAAATGATCCTTCATTTTTTGCCTTGCTAAATCAGGCTTTTGCTCTTTAATAGCGTTATAAATTGCTTTGTGTTCGTCTATTCCAATTACGGCCTGATTTTTATCGCAAACATGATACTTCCCAAAATCAATAATGATTTGTGGTGTTATAGTAAGCATAAACATATTCATAGTTGCATTCCCACTTGCTTTAGCTATGGCTAAATGAAACAATAAATCTTCCTGAACAGCATCTTCCCCAGAAAGGACTTTTTCTACATACGCGTCAAGCGTTTCTTTTATATGCTTTAAATCCTCTTCAGATCGTCTTAAAGAAGCCAACTTTACTGTTTTAAGTTCTAATAATATCCTGGTTTCCACTAAAGATTTAAAATCTGGTGACTCTAATCTTAAAATATCATCAATCATTCCATTCATGGCTACTACACCAATATTTGCTACAAACGTCCCACTTTGTGGGATAGACTTAAGCAATCCATAGAATTCAAGTTTTTGAATAGCTTCCCTAATATTACTTCTACTTACTCCAAACTTTTCAGATAGCATACGCTCTGAAGGCAACTTATCTCCCGGCTCTAAATTTTTATAATTTATGAGCTCTTTTATCTTAGCGATGATATCGTTTTGTACGTTTTGATTATCGCTTATTGTTAATGATTCTAATTTCATTTAATGACTTTCTTAAAATTGATATAACAAACTATACCGATAAAATTAAACAAAAAGGATTAAACATCAATTAATTCGGTTTTAAACTGTTATATTCAATTTATTCATTACAACGGATGACTACTTAATGAGATACCTCTAATTCGTAAAATCTAACTTTTGAGTAGGCGCCTTTATCCCTTGATTGAAAGTAATTGCCTGCTTTAAAGTAATTTTCTAAAACACCCCATCGTCTCATATGGATATTCTCATAAACCTTATATTCATTTTTATTAAGAATAACGACCATTTTACCTTCTGACACCTTTACCTCGAGTATAAATTTTTTGAACCCCACTTTCTGTTCAAAATTAAAACCTTCATCATCATCCCATGCTTCTTCATGTAAAATTTCTTCATCGGTGGCACTTAGATTTTTAAGCACTTTAGTTTTTACTCTTATTTTCCCATTATCCCAATATATCTTCAAAATAGGTGGTGCATTATTATCATCCGCTCCTATTAAATCACGCTGTTCGTTGGTTAAACGCCCATGTATTTGCATAATAATAGTACGATGGTATTTACCATCCGAACCCTTTGATGACTCCTCCATTGCTATTTTGCCTTTCATATATCCTCCTTGAGGAAACGTCCAGTTTACATTATTCTCACCAGTTACCATTTGTTCTCTTAACTCAGAACGCGTATACTTTGTATTCTTAGTTTTTGATGCTGTTGGCATTGCATGAAATACGATTGCACCATGAGTAGAATCTATATACATATATGGCTTTGCTACTTCAATATTTGCAAAATCATAAATTTCTGGTGGCTCTATCTCATACGGCTTACCTTTTTCATTAAGTACTGGCAACGTTACTTTCCAATGGCTTAAATCTATATCAGGCAACCGTACTTTCTTCTTATTTTTTTTCTTCTTTTTTTGCGTTTTTTCTGTTTTAACATCCGACTCTGTAGCCCTACTTTTCTTTTCTTGAGAAGTAGCGCTAACAGATAGAAGTACTATTATTATAATAGCCAATATTTCTTTTCGGAAATCCTTCATTTTTTAACTTAATTAATCTTCAATAGGTTTATAAAATTAAAATCCTGGAGTAATAATGTCTATATTATCGATAAACACTTCGCTACTACTATCAACAGCATTTAAAGCCCTAACATAAATTACAGCAATGTTTGCTGATGCTTCAAACGTAAATGTGGTTGTTGTAAACGTATCATTGCTGCTTGAAGATTTAGAACTATTAAAATCATTATCTATTAGATAATAAGCGTCAGTATTATTAGATCGTGCAGGTTCTGAATTTATAGCCTCTTCAGTAGTAATTTCATTATTTAAAATAAATACCTCTGTATCAATTCCTGCTGCTTCAGATCGTGTATCGATTGTAAATGTATATTCCACACCAGGTTCTACAGCTACTAACTGATATAATCTCCGACAACTATTACTTAGCTTTACACCACGTCCACCTCCTGCATTTGGGCCAAATTTATTGCCATCACTGGTAGAACCCGGTTGCTCATTCGTACAAAATGTTGCATCTATATAAGCATTTAAATCAGAATTATTCCAAAGCGCTCTATAAGGACTATCTATTTCCCCAAGTACATCGTCTATAACAGTGCTATTAGGGGTCATGTCCCAAGCATCGGCATTATCACCTGTATTTGAAGTATGATCATTACACTGACTATTTTGCACAATAACTTTAAATGTTGCTTCCACACCTCCTACTGGAACTGGTTTAGTAATGCTCCTAGATACACCAGCTGCATTAGTGGTTGTTAATGTAACATCATAGGTTCCAGGAGCTGCGTAAGTGTGGGTTGGATTAAGCTCTGTTGAGGTATTACCATCTCCAAAATCCCAGCTATGTGAAACGGCTAGAATTGAAGCATCCGTAAACTCTGCTGTTAAAGAGGAGGTTGTAAACGTAAAATCTGGAACTGTAGATAATACTAATCCTTCAATATTTTTGCTTATGGTAACCTCTGCTCCTAAGAAATTAGTTGCTGTTAACTTCACTACAAAAGTTTCTGCTGTTTTATAGCTGTGTACAGGGCTAAAATCAGGATCATCCGTACCGTCTTCAGAGTTCCACTCAATCGTATCTCCGTCACCAAAATCCCAAACTAAATTACTCGCTCCGTTTGTAAGATTTTCAAAGGTTACTTCAGAATCTACTATGCTAAAATTGAAATCAACTAAAATAGGTGCTACGTTTGATGTTGCGGTCGCTTCTAAACCATCTGAACTTACAGTAGTGAGTATTACCTCATATAAACCACCGGTTGAATATTTGTGGTTAGGGTTAGCTTCAGTAGATGTATTGCCATCCCCAAAATCCCAAAGATATGAAACCGCGTCGGTTGAATAACTTCTAAAAATTATAGACAGATTATCGTTGGCATCAGTACTGGTAGTAAACAACGTATTTGGTTGTATATCATTTATGTTTCCGCTTGGGGGTACGAATTCTTCATAACCACTATCATAGCATGATATGAGTCCCAAAAACACAAATAGTAGAGCAAAAAAACTTCTATTCAATTTTTTAATTATTTTATAAATCATAATCTTAGATTTTATATCTCTTTTTATTGTTTTACTGTGATATCGAATGCATCCAATCTACTCTCAACTCCTGAGTTTGTAACGAAAATAATCACAGACTCGTTCTCTCCAGCATCGAATGTAATAGCATGTTTTTTAAAAACATTATCAACACGTCCTACGTTGTCATCCGTTCTTGAGGCGATGATATTCGCCGCCAATAGTGATTCGGCATAATTTGATGTATTTGGACTTAACACAGACACTGTTAAATCACCAGAGGGACTCTCTTCAAATGCACTGAAATACGTTAGTACATAAGTTGCTCCTGGAGTAACTTCTATCTCTTGATATGCTACCCTAGATCCATCAGCAGGAAATTTCGCTGCTTGTCTGCCATCAGGTAGATTTGGTGGGTCTACCGGATTAGAATCTGTATTAATTTGTATTACGGTGGTACCTCCTCCTTTTGGACTCCACGCAGAATTGCTAGGTACTCGCCACGAATCTCTACCATCTCCAGTTCCATCAAACAAGCTATTATCTTCAAAACTAGCTTCAGCAATCTCAGGTACAGGAATCATAGGCACAGCCTGATTTACTGTTATTATTTTTTCTGTAGTATCAGATTTTCCTAAATTATCGGTTACTGTTAAAGCAACAGTATAATCACCAGGATTTGGGAAAGAAAAAATTAATTCTTGATCCTGTAACGTGGCTGGTGGCAAATTAGCAATTTGACTTTCTAAATCTGCAACAGCTTCCAGAGTCTCGTCTGAAAGTGCTGCTTTTGCTGCCTCTAATTGTGTTTTTAAGGCTTCTATTTGCGCCTCAAAAGCATCAATTTTTGCTTGATCTGTTTCACATGGAATTCTAAATTCCAACTTAGCAATTTCATCTTCCAGAGCAACAACTACAGCTAACTGAGCTTCAATAGACTGCTGTAATACAGGTAATTCTTTATTAATTAAAGCGATACCATCTGAAGGTGTAACAGACCATTGGTACATGGTAGCATTTACAGCTAGATTAGAGCCGGCTTGAAATTTAAAATCGTAATTGGCTGATATTTCTACATCATTACAATCAAACTCTGAAGAGGTTACATCTGTAACACTATAGAACGGTGTTGGCCCAGTAAAATCTGGCAAGTCACCTACATTTGCTAAATCATCACTAACACATGCCGTTATAGATACAAATGCACCTAGAACTACGTATTTTATATTTAATAAATATTTTTTCATAATTATAAGATTTTAGTAGCCGTCGTTTTGTCTGTAAAAACCAGGTAAATTGTCTATTTCTCTTTGTGGGAAAGGAAGATATTTCTTTTCGTTTGTATAAAATAAACTGTTTCTATTTGAAAAATCAGTTAAAACCCTATCGGCTTCTCCAAATCGTATCAAATCATATAACCTTTGGTTTTCATATACGAATTCCACTTGTCTTTCGTCTAATAACTGTTGCTTAGTTAAATTCACAACCTCATCTAAACCAGCTCTTGCCCTAACTTGGTTAAAAGCATCAATAGCTCTTTGGTCTGTAGTACTTTCTGCACCGCCTAAAATAGCTTCTGCATATAACAATAATACATCAGCATATCTTAAAACAATCCAGTCATTATCTCCTATTTCACCGTCTGTCGGGAATTTTGTGTTAAATACGTCAACTGTTGGATTGGAAAGAAAAGAACCATAATCAAGTGGGTTTAATGAGGCATAAAACCGTACAGGCTGTAATTCTGGAGTCATAACTTGCAGAAAATCAATTGTCGCAATATTTATACCGTTTGATGGCCCTTGAAGCGTCATAGCAAAACTGTGTGATTCTGAATCTGTTTCTACTTGGTCATCTAATCCACTATCGCTAGTTGCATAATTATCACTACTCACCAAATCATAAGCGATTGAAAAAATTATTTCATCATTGATTTCTAAGCCAGAATTATTTCTCCAAGTTCCGTCTGGTGTGCCATCTGCATCGGATAATTCTCCATTAAATTGATTTCCAAATACATTTCCAAAATCATTGACCAAAAGAAATCGATATTGATTATCATTTGCTCCAGTTGGCCTTTCGGTGAATAATAGACCGTAATTAAATGATTCATTGTTTTCTACTACAGATGCTAACAACAATTCGGCCTCCGCATAATTTGGATTAGGCTGACTTAAATAGGCTTTTGCAGCTAAACAAATAGCAGCTCCTTTTGACGGTCTATACCTGTTCTGCTCTACACCATCTAGATAAGCAATTGAAGTTTTAAAATCATTAATAATTTTCTCATAAACTTCGGCTTCTGATAATTGAGGATACTCTAACGCTTCTTCAGTTGTAATATCTAAAACTTTATCAACAAAAGGCACATTTTGATACGCTCTTACCAAGTTAAAATGACATAAAGCTCTCATAAAATAGGCTTCTCCAACTGTATACTGCTGATTCTCTGGAGCTAAAAACCTATTATCGATTATACTATTTGCATGCTTAATGGTATGCATATTATTAGAATAATACGTAGCTACATCACCATTGTTAGAATCTACATTATAAGATGCTATTAATGGAAAATTACCGTTTTCTGAATTTGCCCTTACATTGTCTGATCTTAACTCAGTTAATAAAAACTCATTTGCCGGTACTTTTTGGTAGGCATCTAATACGCCGTTGGCCAAAAATATAAAGCCATTGCTAGTCTGCAGTAACTCTTCTACTGAAAGCGCAGTAGGGTTACTAAGGTCAAGTTCTTCTTCACAAGCTGTTAAAACAACTAAAAGCGAAAAACAAACTATTAATTTTATATATATCTTTTTCATAATTAATTAAAATTGAAAATTAATTCCTGCTGAAATTGTTCTTACTATCGGTCCATCACCTCTTTGATAACCTGCTGTAAGCGGCGTATTTGCATTGCTTGATGTTTGACCTGCTGCATCTGGATTAAATCCTTCATATCCTTTAGCCATAAAGAATAACAAGTTTTCACCTGTTACATAAAACCTCAATCTATTAATGTTATATCTTGAAGTAAAAGATTCTGGTACCGTATATCCTAAGGTTACATTTCTTAAAGCTACAAAAGAGGCATCTTGTATATGATCGTCTGTAAACCTTCTATGTACCGTTAAATCTCTATCAGGAAAACTGGCTAGCTCATTTACGGCAGATTCACTTGCATAATACAATTGATCTAAATCAGCAACTCGTACTTCTGCTCCATGTGACCCTTGCCATTGGAATGAAAAATCAAAATCATATAAGGTGAAATCTGAATTGAAGCCCCATGTGAAATCTGGGTAAGGACTTCCTAATTCTGTTCTATCTTCGTCATCAATAATACCATCGTTATTCAAATCTTTTACGTATACATCAGCAAAGTCGTTATTAAATCGATTAAATGGATTATCAACCCATTCTAAAGGTATTTCTCTATCGTAAACCCAACCATAAAACGATGTTATGGGCTGGCCTACTCTTGCAATAAATTCTGTTGGTCTTGTATCTTGATCAATTCTAGAGATAATTTGTTCGTTATTACCTAAACTTACTACCTCATTTCTGTTTAAAGCAAATTGACCTGACGCAACCCAACTTGCATTTTCGTTAGCAAAAATCCTTGAACTTAAAGCTAATTCAACACCTTCGTTTTTAACCTCACCAATATTTTGCAACCAATTATCAGCACCATAAGTTGCTGCTATTGGTGCAAAAAGAATTAGGTCTTCACTTGTTCTAATGTAATAATCGGCAGTTAACTTTAATAAGTTTCTTCCAAATGTAATATCTATTCCAGGGTTAAATTCTAATAATTTTTCCCATCCTAAATTTTGGTTTGCTAGAGTAACACCCTTAACCCCTGTGGCTCCATTATAACCAATGGTACTAAATGTTTCTTCAAACCTGTAGAGCGAATCAAAAATATTATTGGAAATCTCGTTTGAACCTGAAACACCGTAACTTGCTCTTAATTTTAAAAACGTAATAACATCGCTAGAGGATAAAAAATCCTCACTTGAAAGAATCCAACCTGCCGAGGCTGCTGGGAAGAATCCAAAACGAGTATTTGCCCCAAATCTAGTACTACCATCTGTACGAGCAGAAAGTTGTAGTAAATATTTTTCGTTGTAGTTATAATCTAATCGTCCGAAATAAGACACTAGTTTATCAGTTCCATTATCCGTGAATGTAGTACCTCCATCAGCAATGGCAATGTTATTATTAAAATCATCCGTAAATCCTACCGCTTCAGATTGTTGTCTAAAAAAGTCTCTTCTTGTATATTCAAATCCAGCTATAGTATTAAAATTGTGCTTGCCAAAGCTGTTCTTATACGTTAGAATCGATTCAAACGCATACTGATTTAGCTCGTCTCTTCTTTCTAAGCGATACGATTCTTGATCTCTATTTTCTTGACCAAAAAAGTAATCAGCCTCATTTGTTTTATTATGTCTAAAGACACTGGATACAGTTTGCCTAAAGTTAAGACCCTTTGCTAATTCAAAATCAACATAGGCAGATGCATTGAAATCTAGTTTTTTCTTCGTTCTAGAACGCTCTAGAAAAAACACTAATGGGTGCACATTCTTAGTGGTTGATAAGGTTAAACCTCCAGATGTTAATGGACTTACTAATGGCAACCCAGTATTAGGATCTCTAGCAATAGCTCTAGGATTATTAGGGTCTACTGTGAAAACATGATCAAAAGCTCTAGAAAATCCGTAGCTTCCTACCCCGATGTTCTCGAATTGAAACCCTGCATCCCCTGGATCTGATTGTGTGATATAATCAAGATGGTCTTCGTTTAAGCGAAGTGGTAAATGCCCGTATTGCCTTAGCGGATCAGTAAATCTAGCAGGCAATCTATCTTGATCATTATAATTCACACGTAATGAAGTACCAAATTTAATTTTTTTGTTTTTAGATTTGCTATCAACCTTTATTCTCGCATTAAATTTTTGAAAGTTATCTTTCAAAGCAATACCTTCATCTTCAAGATATCCAAGAGAAGCGCTATATTTGGTTAATTCTGTACCTCCAAGTCCGGCTAAAGAGTGGCTTCTTATAACACCTCCAATAAAAATTTCATCTTGCCAATTTTGCTCACCATCGCCCAATGAAGCAATAAACTCTTGGGCTTCAAGTTCTGCAAATGCGTTGTTGTAATCACCTATAATTCTATCATAATTTGGGCTATCGCTTGAAATGGCATCAACCACACTTTGTAACCCGTTTAATCTTGTTCTTTCTTGTGCTATAGTTGTATTAAAGTTTTTATTCTTATTGGCATATTTATAACCAGTAAACGTGTTGTAAGAGAACGATGTTTTACCTACAACACCTTCCTTTAGGGATACTAAAATTACACCATTTGCACCACGAGAACCGTAAATAGCAACAGAAGATGCGTCTTTTAAAACACTTATAGATGCAATGTTATTATTATCAATGGTCGCTAAAATATCAGCATCGTTACCCAATACTATACCATCTACAACTATTAAAGGAGAAGACGATCCAGTAATTGATCCTGGTCCCCTTAATGTGATTTTTGGATCCCCACCAGCTTCTGAGGCAACAGTTTGAATTCTTAAACCTGCAACTTTTCCTTGTAGTGCGTCCTCAACACGAGGTACAGAAAAATTTTGAATGTCCTTCGCAGATACCTTAGTTAAGGCACTGGTTACATTTCTTTGTTTTTGATCTCCATAAGCTACAACTACAATCTCATCTAACTGACTAATATCTTCAGCCATAGAAATATTTATGGTAGCACCATCTCCAACAATTGTCGTTTTTGATGTAAAACCCACATAGGAGAACTGTAAAACATCTCCTTTCGTTGCTTTGATTTGATAATTTCCATCAAAATCGGTAGTCGTTCCAGTCGTTGTTCCGACAATTATGATATTAACACCTGGTATGGGTATATTGTCTGCAGCCGAAGTAACAACACCACTAATGGTTTTACTTTGGGCAGTAATTGTAATACTCACAAGAAGCATTACTACTAAAATTAGCTTAGTTCTTAAACTCATAATTAGTTTTTTTGTTTAACGTGTTTAGTTATGGTATTGATAAATACCTTTTTCAACATCACTTTACAAACATAATTATTCAAGCTTTTTTTGTAATTTTACTTGATAACATATTATTGTAAACGATAATGTGTTTCTATTTTACTTCCCTCCTAAAAGAAGTAAATCGGTTTAGAAAGGATGGGCGTGCACCCATCCTTTTTTTTACAAAGTTTTTTTATAGACGCTTTTTCTTTTGAAGTATTATACATTTAGTTTAGTTATTCCTAGTTAAAACTGGTTAACCAGATTGGTTTTCCAAATATATACTAAATTTTTGTTAAAACAAAGAAAATTTAAGTTTTAACAATTTTAATCTATAAAATACGCTTCACTACGGTTAAAAATTCTTTCTAAAGCCACTAGTCCTTATCTCCAAAATAAGATACCCCATCACCACTTAGGAAATCTTCTCTAACTGGGCTAAAGGTGTCAATTAGCATACCTTCTTCCAAACACACCGCGCTATGCAGTAAATTTGGTTCAATATATACGCCATCTCCGGCTTCAATAATTTGTTTTTCGCCATCAATTTCAAATTCAAATTTACCAGAAACACAATAAGTAGCTTGCGTATGGAAGTGTTGATGTGGAGAACCTAATGCTCCTTTTTCAAATTTCACTTTTACCATCATAATTTGGTTATCATAGCCCAAGAACTTTCTTGACACTCCTCCACCAAGTTCTTCCCATTGCATATCTTTTGTGATGATGTACTTTTCACTAAATCGTTTCATAATTAATCATTTAAATGTTTTCTGTTAATAAATAAGAGCCTTTCCAAATATGCTCTTTATTGTTAATTGTTAATTTATGTTCGGTTGCTTTATCATTGTTTTCGTTCGAAATGATAAACATTTTTGCTTTATCATTATCAGTTTCAATCTTTACAGCCGTATAATCTTTTGAATTATGAACAACTGAAATATTTTTAACATTACTATAGGCATTTATGGCGGATTCTGAGACTGCATTATAAGTTCCATGAGGCTCTACAATTGAAACGAATAAAGCATCTTTAGCATTCTTTTTTCTTATAATTAATGTAGGTTCATTTCTAAGATTATAATCTGGGTCGTTTGCACCAATTCTCCCCAATATGATATTGTCATCTGGTGACGTTACAGCAGAATATGAGTAGAACTTATTGTTGTGTAACCAATTTAACTTAATGTTTTGGCCATTTGCAGTTGCCGATGCTTCCTTATATAAATGTTGATATCCATTTTTATTACCTAAAACATCAGGTTCTTCTAGTTTTAAATATTTAAAACTAGTTTGCATAATCTGACCCAAATAGTAAAATGGCAAATCGTACTGATTGTGATTTTCTGAATTCACCCTCATAATATCCAACACAAGTGGATTGTTATAATCTTTATTATTGATTACAACCATTGTTCTATGGAGTTGAGTTCCTGGATAGGCATTATTTTCTTTAGCGCTAGCCACCTGAAGATTCACATCATCAACATTAAAGATATATTTTTCAGAATGATACTTGCTACCTATATCATACTTTCCTTGAAAATGTGAAGTTTCATTTTGAACTAAAGTATTGTGGGCAATAGTTTGTTTTGCCCAAGTTTTATTTTCCTTGAGATAATTACCTCCTCCTTTTTGCTCAATATTCACAAATCTTGCCAATCCATAATCTTGAACCACTTCATCGCCTTGATCAAATAGCGAATAAGACAGTTTATCAAAATGACCATGGCTTAAACCATGCGCAGTATATTTGTACACCAGTTCCCAATCACTGCTTCTAATGATTCCTACTGCTCCTTGACTACCTTTTGGCCCATCGGATAGCTCTATAGATTCTTTAATAAACGGTTTTACTTTACCTTCCTTAATACCTAAAGCTACAGCTAAACCTGCATCATTTAAAGCTACCTTATCTTGTTTTTGGGCTATACTTAGTAATTGCGGATTATTTCCGCCGAAATGATATGCAATATTAACTGCTGACACCAATGCACTTGAATAATAAGACATTCCTTTTTGTGCATCGTTCAATAGAAAAAATTCACCATCAGCATCCGAAAGATTTATTAAAGCATTAACGCTTTTTAACAACACACTATCTTTATACTGAAACACTTTTAATTCAGGTTTTTTATTTTGAAGTGCTTGTGCAAAGATTAAAAACGGATACGATGCATAGCGCTGGTAATAGGGCCCTTCGGTGAAATATCCATCTGGTGAAAACGGTTCGTCAAGGTTCGCAAAGAACCCGATTTTTCCATCCCTATTGATGTAGCCACCATCGTTATCCTTCATATTAGCATCAATATTTACATCTTTTAAGCCGTATAAGGCACGCTGCAATAAACTATCATCATCCATAGCAAGTGCAATCATTCCTACTGCAACATTTCCCCAGGTACTGTGGTTATGAACTCTATTAAAAAATTGTGGGTTTTCTTTTGAGATAAAATCTGCAAATGGTCTAAACAAATCGCTCTCTAGTGTAATTCGTTCCTCTTCGGTTAAATAATCGTATATACAATCGTAAGCTTGACTTGTATAAACCAACCAATTAGAATCATTTAAACATTGCCAAAATAATTTCCCTCTAGAATAAGATCTAGGTTTTGGGTGAACTGGTAATGTTGGATACATTTTGGCATAAGCAAATAGCATATTTTTAACATACTTGGCATATTTTTCATCATCCAAAATTTGATACAATACACCGGCCTTTTGCATTACAAAGAAGTTTTTCTTATGTCTTTCATGAGTATATCCTCCAGAATAATCCTTAGGAATAGGCACTTCTATACCGTTTTCAATTTCAGTGTCTATTTCGTTTTTTGTAATTGCTAAAGTTTCATCAAAAATAGGAATAGCACCTAAATGTTTTTTGATGTCATTAACTCCAGATTTTGTTAAAATCAAGCTCGGGTGATCGCCATTATAATTTTTTTCCTCAGCATTTGCCACTTTTTCGTTTGTACAGGAAAAGCATAGATACATTACTGAAAGTAAACCCAAAGAAAGGCTGTATTTAACAAAATATCTTTTTGTAAGTTTCATTTAATTTTAATTTATTGCAATTCCAGAGCTTACAGTTGCTTCTTTAAACCATACCTCCGTATAACTCCCATTTGCGTATTGCTTTGCTATATCTCCATCAAATGTTTTAGATTTGGTGGTTTTGCCATTGGCTTGATTATACGCGCCCTGTTTAAAATAATTTAGCTCACCCTTATAAGCCATTTCTTTTTCTTCGCTTATACTTCGTCGAGAAGCATAAATCTCTATAATATGTTGTGGAATATCTGACTTATTCTGGTAATCTGATTTTATTAAGCTTTTTGCGAATTTTTTAGTTTCATTATTGGCACTGGTAAAAGTGAGATACATTATACCCTTAGAAACATTTACTTCATAACTGAATTCTTCTCCCAAAGCAATACCATTTTTAGGTTCTTCAGGGTAAGTGTCTGAACTTTCACCAACAACTGAAAAATCATACCCCCAAACCGCTGTTGATATATCCCACCTTCCTGAATTATCACCTTTTGTATTAATTTCGTAATTCCAGAAAACAGATCCTTTAGTGTGCCCAGGAAATTTTTTGTAAAAAATTTTTAGAGGTTCGTTTTCATGACCTTCAGCGCTATGAATTTGACCTATTACCACACAATACGATGAAGAAACTCTTGCATCACCTGTAGTAGAAACATGCTGCACTCTCAGTGTACCTGTTAATCGACCACCTTCACCAGGTTTCCAATAGTGCTTTTGATGTAATTCCGTTCTTGTGTTTTTTGATGTTTTTGATGTAATACCCGAATTTGGTGTTTTATAGACCACCCAGTCTGTTTTTCCATCATTCTCTACATAGAAGAAATCCTTCTTTTGATAATTCACCAAATCTTCCGAACTCGTACCGTCTCCTAAAAGTATTTTCCACTTATCCATAAAAGGAATAACATCACTCGGATATTTAATTGTAACTTCTTTTTTGGTGATATTACCTAAGTGCTTTTTTGAAACATCTTTACAGCCAAATACAATAAAACAAAATACCAATATGGATACGAGTTTTTTCATTTTAAGTTATTGGCATTATTAATACATCAATGTGAGTTTTAAATTCTCTTCAGTTTTTAATTGTCCTGAATTAATTAAACTGTTTTTTGATGCGACATTATTTTTTGCGCCCCATAAAACTGAAACAAACTGCACGGGGTTATTTTTAAATGTATTTCCTGTAATATTAACATTAATGATGCCCCTATGATTTAATAGTATTTTGTTCTTTTCTTTAGCACCACAATTTATAAACGTACTGTTGGATACTAATAAGTTACCCCCAATCGTAGATTCATCATACCCTCCACGATAATAATCTATCACATTCTTCTTTACATTTGTGAAGTTACAGTTTTTTATCGTTAGATATTCGGTATTATAATCACCTTTATCGTTTGTTTCTTCTGATAACTCTATGCCATTTTCACAATTTGAAATTGAACTGTTTTCAAATGTGATACGTTCTGCAAAAGACTCTTTGTACACTTTAAGCACGTAGCCAAAGTTACTAATTTCAGTATCCAAAACAGTTAATCCGAAATGATTGGACATATTTTCCTTTAAACTAGCAAAAGCATAGTTTGATGTGTTTCCGCTCAATGATAAGTTAGAAACAGTAAGCTTTCCTTTAGACTGTAATGAAAATAATGGCGTGTTAGATGGTCCAGAATATATAACTTTCGCCATTTCACCGTTTTGAGATTTTACAGAAAGGGTTTTATTAATTACGATAGATTCTTCTAGATTATAGATACCTTTAGCTAAAGCAATAACATCGCCATTGGCAGCTTCTTGTATTTTGGCTTTTAATTCTTCTACACTATTTGCATTATGTATTGTGGGCTCTTTAGCTTCTAACTCATTAGAAAACCAAGTAGCACCATATTTAGATTTATCTAAAATATTTGGAACCTTCGTAATTTCTCCAACTGTAGCTCCAAGTCCTTTACCATCTTGTCTTGGATTACCAAATAAATCAGTTTTAATAGTGTCAAAACCAAAACTATTATACGGTTTAACATCGCTAGGGATACCAACAGGTATTAAGATATTATCTGATAGTTCCTTAAGTTCTAAAGTAGCTCCTATAATACCTCCATTAAAATCTTTGAAAGCTACACCTTGGTTATCAATAATATTGCTTTTGAATGTTACACCATCTGCTTTGTCATTTTCTACAACTACTTGCTCCAATCCTTCTGAATTATAAATTACATTATTGGCAAGGGTAGTTCTTATGGCTCTTGCTGAACGAATTTCAGACTTTGGCAACACATCGGCTTGCGCAATATTTGTCCCTACACCAAATTGCCATGGTGCACTACAATTAACATAAGTATTGTAAGCTACAACCACGTCTGTAACCTGATTATACCGATTTAATGGTGATTTTGGAATACCATTCATAACCGCTAACGGACTCCTAAAACTTTTACCTTTTAGGTTATAGAAGTAATTATTAGTTACCCAATGCCCTGTATTTATTAATCTTATGCCTCCATAATTCTCATTAATACCATCTCCTATAAAGTAATTACCATCAACAACAGCATAATTGCCATGTCGTGTTACAAGAGACCCTTCACTTTTATAGAATACATTATTTCTAAATTCGTTAAAGTTTGTTTTACTGGAAATAATTTCCACCTCACCATTACATTCTTCGAATAGATTATTTGCAACAAAAGTGTGACTTGGCGACATAGATGTGTAGCTATCGCCTAACTGAATAGTTTCTCCACTTGGCCCTCCTTTAACAGGTCTTGGCCCGAAGTGATTATTAACTATTTGATGATAATTATTTATACTTTCAATACCGGCTATATTAATTCTTATGGTAGGTCCTCGATTTGTTTTACCAGCTATATAGCAATTACTTAACTCATTATGTCTTCCCCAGAAATTTACCCACAAATCACTATTGTCTCGTTTTGGCTTGTTAAAATCCTCTATGACACAATTAGTGAATTTACAGTAACTTGCTATTTCATCGGGCGCATCTTTATGGCTAATTTTAAAATCTATAACCGCATTTGATGGTGAAAATCCATTCTTAAAATGTAAGCCTTCCACAACTAAGTATTTTCCTCCAAATTTTAAATACGATTGTCCTTCTATTGTAACCTCACCAGCCGTTTCTGCTTTTAATATTATTGGATTTTCTTCGGTTCCGTTCCCCCTAAATTTAATTTCAACATCTTTCCATGTACCATTTTTCAATAGTATTATATCTCCCGGTTCTGCCTTTTCTATGGCTTTGGACAGCTCATCAAGGTTTGACACTAACTCACTTTGCTTATTAACCGCATTATTGCAGGAAAAAAACAAAATTGATAAACTTAAAATCAAAGAAATTCTACCAACTATTTGCATTGAAAAATGATTAAAATAAAAAAGAAAGCCTTTCAAAATGAAAGACTTCCTTAAAACTAAACAAATAAACTATTTGACTACTATTTTTTGAGATAAACTACCACTATTAGTAGCGATTTTTAAAATATACATTCCGGAACTTAAGTTAGAAATATTAACTTCTCTACTTACTAAACCATTTTGCCTAAAAACTTCTTTTCCTAAAAGACTGAATATTCTAACAGATTCTACTTGGATGTTATTAGATTCTATAGTTAAAATATCTTTAGCAGGATTAGGATATATTCTGAATTTTGAAGCAAGAACATTTTTTGTTGAAAGACTAGAGGTTAATTGAAGAGAAATATTATCGTAAAACACCTCAGTATTTTCATCAATAGAACTTAACGATCTTACATAAATTACCACCTCTGTTGTTGTAGCATCAAAGGTAAAACTGTTAGTAACCCAAGTATCAAAATCATTAGTTATATCAATACCTGTAACAACTGATGTATCACTATAACCATTAGCATCTATACCAGATTCATCTGCAATTTCAGTATTTAAAATATATACTTCTGAAGGAGTAGCCATTGCCTCAGAGCGTGAATCAATAGAAAAAGTATAATTTTCACCTATAGTAAGCCCCACTACTCTTTGATATAAACGACGAGATGAGCCAGTAATAATTGGATCTCCATCATCATATAATTTAACCCCTCTAGTACCATCCCTACCACTACTTGTAGAGCCAGGTTGTTCATCTAAAGAACCAGAAGCTCCAAGATATTTTATTTCTAGTGCATCTTCGAGAGCATCGTTACGCCAACCATCCGGGTTATCAGCAGCATCAAATCTATAAGGACTCACTATACCACCATTTAATGTACTATTAGGCGTCATATCCCAAGCATCGGCATTATCACTAGTATTACTGGTATCACTGCCTGTTCCGTGTTCATCACAAGTACCATTTTTAACAAGCTCTTATGCCCATCCATAATTAAAACACAAAGAGAACAGAACAAGCGCCCAAAGTGTATAAGATTGTTTTTTAGAAAAAAGTAATTTTGTTTTCATAATTTTAGTTTAGTTATACATTCGTTTATTGGTTTTCCAAACTGGTAAACCAATTTGGTTTCGCAAATATAATTAATATTAGGTATTTACCAAATTTTATTTTGTTAAAACATTAATGCTTAATCAATAGCGTCCTAAACGTTTAGAAAAAAAGAGGAAAAAGTTAAGTATCTCAAAGTTATCTTTGAGTTGCACAACTCCACCCCATTCCTCTTATGATAAAAGTAACGTTATTTTCTCAGATTATA
>Ga0209654_1000973_pt1 | contig 24902 bp, 24 predicted proteins | sample SaaInl1SG_22_DNA_FD_184646 | JGI IMG/M metagenome (GOLD analysis project Ga0209654, IMG submission 184646) | Marine microbial communities from expanding oxygen minimum zones in the Saanich Inlet - ESP_161SG_22_DNA (SPAdes) (version 2) | ecosystem: Environmental > Aquatic > Marine > Intertidal... | reverse complement strand
AAGGTATTGAAACGCTTGAAGTGAGAATGCAAAAGCACAGCCAAAACGCACTTGAATTAGCAGAATGGCTTAGCGAAAACGAGGCGGTAGAATGGGTAAATTACCCTGGATTAGCGTCTAGTAAATACAAATCTTTGGCAGATGAATATCTTCCAAATGGACAAAGTGGCGTTGTTACTTTTGGCGCCAAAGGAGGTTTTGAAGCGGCTAAGAAAATTGCCGATAATACCAAGTTGTTTTCACTGCTTGCCAATTTTGGAGATTCCAAATCATTGATAATCCACAACGCAAGTACAACCCACCAGCAGCTTACTCCCGAGCAGCAAGAAGACACGGGGGTTACCAATGATCTTATTCGATTGTCTGTTGGGTTGGAAAATATCGAAGACTTAAAAGCAGACTTGCAAGCGGCGTTTGATACGCTTTAAATTTTAAAAGAATAAAGGCAATATGTCATCACTTCAAAAACACACCATACCTTCTTTTCGATTGCAAAGCGGCAAGGTTATCCCTTTGACGTTGACGTATCAAGTGTTTGGGAAACCACTTGATAGTGCACCTGTTGTGTTGGTGAATCACTCGTTAACAGGCAACTCTGTTGTTTCGGGCGAAGACGGTTGGTGGAGCGATATTATCGGCCCCAAAAAGCTGATAGATACCGAAGTGTATAGCATTATTGCCTTTAATTTTCCAGGAAATGGATTTGACGATCACTTCCTAGTCGAGTATAAGGATTTGGTTTTACGCGATATCTCTGAAGCCTTTAAAATAGCACTCGACGCACTTCATATTTCTGAATTGTACGCAGCTATTGGTGGATCTATTGGAGGTGCACTGGCTTGGGAAATGGCGGTTTCATATCCGCAATTTATCCAAAATATAATTCCAATTGCTTGTCATTGGGAAGCCTCTGATTGGATTTTGGCGAATGTATTGTTGCAAGATCGATTGTTACATAACTCTGAAAACCCTCTTGAAGATGCGCGTATTCATGCCATGTTGTGCTATCGTACACCACAGTCGTTCAAGTCTAGGTTTGGACGTACAATAAATCCTGAATTTGACAAATACAATGTAGAAACTTGGTTGTTGCATCATGGCGATAAATTGGCAGGTCGATTTGATGTACGTGCTTATATGGCTATGAACCACTTGCTTGGTACTGTTGATATTTGTCAAGACCGACCTTCTTTTGAGGAATTGGTGGAGCAGGTAACGGGAAATATTTATTTGGTTTCTATTGATACCGACTTATTTTTCACAAACGAAGATAACCGAGAAACCTATCGAAGATTGATGAATGTCAAGCCCAATGTGTTTTTCAAAACCATCACCTCTATTCATGGTCACGATGCGTTTCTTATTGAACACGATCAACTCAACGCATTGCTCAGCGATGTATTTAATCCCTCAATAAAATGAATATAAGACTTACACATAAATCTGGCTATCACGCCATTATCGAAAACGATAAAGGGCATCAAGTAGCGATTGACAACAAATCTGTAGAAAACCCACAAGGTGCAAGCCCCATGGAGCTTTTGCTAATGGGAGTAGCTGGCTGTTCTAGCATTGACATTATCTCAATTCTAAACAAGCAAAAAATAACTTTTGACAGGCTAGAAATTGATGTTGATGGCGATCGAATTGACAAACCTGCACCTTCGCTATTCACCAAAATACATGCAACGGTGCGTGTTTCTGGAAATGTAAAACCTGAAAAAATATACCGCGCTGCTGAATTGTCTTTTACCAAGTACTGTTCGGTTTCCATGACCTTAGCAGCAACTGCAAAAATTAGTTTTTCCGTAATCGTTAATGATGTCCCCTATGTCAAAGCATAAAAAATTTGAAACGGATGCCATCCGTACACAAGTAGAACGTTCGCAGCACAGCGAACACAGCGTACCATTGTTTCTCACTTCGAGCTTTGTTTTTGACGATGCTGAAGATATGCGCGCTTCTTTTGCTGAAGAAAAAGAAAGCAACGTGTATAGTAGATTTACAAATCCCAATACGAGCGAATTCGTTGAGAAAATTTGTAAGATGGAAGGCGCTCAAGACGGCTACGCTTTTGCCACAGGCATGGCTGCTGTTTTTGGCACTTTTGCTGCACTTTTGAACAGCGGCGACCACATTCTTTCTGCACGGGCCGTTTTTGGTTCAACACACGGTTTGTTTACTAAGTTTTTACCCAAATGGAATATTGAAACCACCTATTTTGATGTGGCGGATTTAGACCGTTTTGAGGAACTTATAACACCCAATACTAAAGTGATTTATGCTGAATCGCCAACCAACCCAGGATTACAAGTATTGGATTTGGAGCGCCTCGGTGTATTGGCAAAAAAGCACAATCTAATTCTAGTTATCGACAACTGTTTTGCAACACCTTACCTCCAAAAGCCTATCCAATTTGGAGCTGACTTGGTTATTCATTCAGCTACCAAACTCATCGATGGTCAGGGTAGGGTTCTTGGCGGTGTGACCGTAGGTCGTTCTGATTTAATTCGTGAAATTTATTTATTTGCTCGCAATACAGGTCCTTCCATGTCGCCATTTAATGCATGGACACTTTCAAAGAGTTTGGAAACCCTAGCAGTACGCGTTGACAAGCATTGTGATAATGCTGAAAAAGTAGCTGATTTTTTGCTTGAGCACGAGGCGGTAGAGGAGGTGCGCTATCCCTTTCTTCCCAATCACCCGCAATATGAGATTGCCAAAAAGCAGATGACAAGAGGTGGAAATGTTATTGCATTTCAGGTCAAAAACGGACTCTCGGGTGGAAAACAATTTATTGATGCGGTGCAATTGTGCTCCCGTTCCTCAAACTTAGGTGATACCCGAACTATAGTCACGCAACCTGCGCTTTCTACACATAGTAAATTGAGCGAGGAAGACCGTTTGGCAGTAGATATTACAGACGGGTTGATTCGTATTTCGGTAGGATTAGAACATCCGGATGACGTCATTCAGGATCTAAAACAAGCCCTTAATTCGCTCTTGTGAAAACACTAAAAGACCTTTTATCGGAACGTATTTTGGTACTCGATGGCGCCATGGGTACGATGCTTCAAGCCTATAAATTTGAAGAAGAAGATTTTCGTGGAAATCAGTTTGCAAATCACAAAATTCCACTTGCTGGAAACAACGATTTATTATCGATTACACAACCCAAAGCCATTTATGAAGTACATGCAAAATACTTGGAAGCAGGCGCGGATATCATCGAAACAAATACTTTTTCTGGAACAAGTATTGCCATGGCAGATTATGCTTTGGAAGACTATGTTACCGAACTTAATGTAGCTTCTGCTAAAATTGCACGCCAAGCCGCCGATGATTTTACAGCAAAAAACCCAAATAAACCACGATTTGTAGCAGGTTCTATCGGACCAACAAATAAAACGGCTAGCATGTCACCAGATGTTAACGATCCAGGGTATCGCGCTGTTTCGTTTCATGAGTTAAAGGATGCGTATAGCGAACAAGCTTTGGCACTTATTGAAGGAGGAGTAGATATTTTGATGGTAGAAACTGTTTTTGATACGCTTAATGCCAAAGCGGCTCTTTTTGCTATCGATGAAATAAAGGAAAACAAGCAACTTGATATCCCCGTTATGGTAAGCGGTACCATAACCGACGCTTCTGGACGTACCCTTTCTGGACAAACCGTAGAGGCATTTTTAATTTCTATTTCTCATATTGATTTGCTAAGTGTTGGTTTTAATTGCGCCTTGGGCGCAGATCAATTAAAACCTTATGTGCAACGCCTTGGGCAAAACACGGATCAGTTTATTTCGGCACACCCCAACGCAGGTTTACCCAACGCTTTTGGGGCTTATGATCAATCTCCTGCTGAAATGTGCGAATTGATTGAGTATTATATGTCCGAAGAATTGGTAAATATTATTGGTGGATGTTGTGGCTCCACACCCGAACATATTAAGTTATTGGCGCAGGCTGCAGCCAAATACAAACCCAGACCCATTTTCCAAGATGCCTAACGACCAGAAATACTTAATGCTTTCAGGATTGGAACCCTTAATTGTACGTCCTGAAACCAACTTTGTGAACGTTGGCGAACGCACCAATGTTACGGGTTCAAGACGGTTTTTACGCCTTATTGAAAATGATGATTACGATACAGCCTTAGATATTGCTCGCGACCAAGTAGATGGTGGTGCACAAATTTTAGATGTGAATATGGACGAGGGCATGATTGACGGCGTTGCTGCCATGACACGTTTTCTCAATCTTATTCAATCTGAACCTGATATTGCGCGAATTCCTATTATGATTGACAGCTCAAAATGGGAAATCATTGAAGCTGGGCTTCAAGTAGTGCAAGGCAAATGTGTAGTGAATTCTATTAGCCTTAAAGAAGGCGAAGACGTATTTATTGCACAAGCAAAAAAAATTCGTCGCTACGGTGCTGCGGTAATTGTTATGGCATTTGACGAAAACGGACAAGCAGACTCTTTAGATAGAAGAATTGAAATATGTAAACGGTCGTATGATATTTTGGTAAATGACGTTCATTTTCCTCCACAAGACATCATTTTTGATCCTAATATTTTCCCGGTTGCTACAGGAATGGACGAGCATAAAACCAATGCACTTGACTTTTTTCAAGCAACCAAATGGATTCGAGAAAACTTACCACACGCCCATGTAAGTGGTGGTGTGAGTAATGTTTCTTTTTCGTTTAGGGGAAACAATACGGTGCGCGAAGCCATGCATGCATCTTTTTTGTATCACGGCATCAAGCACGGCTTGACTATGGGGATTGTGAATCCAACCATGTTGGAAGTATATGACGAAATACCAAAAGCGTTATTGGAGCATGTAGAAGATGTGCTTTTAAATCGCAGAGACGATGCCACAGAGCGGTTGTTGGATTTTGCAGAACAGGTGAAAGGCAATACCAAGGCAAAATCAAAAAACGATTTGGCTTGGCGCGAGCAAGAGCTTCAAAAACGTATTACACATGCACTAGTCAAAGGAATAGACCAATTTGTGGTAGAAGATGTAGAAGAAGCACGCTTGAGTGTAAAGGCTCCTATCGAGGTTATTGAATACTTTTTGATGAACGGCATGAACGTGGTTGGCGATTTGTTTGGAAGTGGAAAAATGTTCCTGCCCCAAGTCGTAAAATCTGCCCGAGTAATGAAAAAAGCGGTGGCTTATTTGCTCCCCTATATTGAAGCCGAAAAATCGGGTAAGCCGGAAGCAGCAGGAAAAATTTTGATGGCAACCGTAAAGGGCGATGTGCACGATATTGGAAAAAATATTGTGAGTGTCGTGTTGGGTTGTAACAATTATGAAATTATCGATTTGGGGGTTATGGTACCACCCGAGCGCATTATCGAAACTGCGTTAAAAGAACAAGTGGACGCCATTGGCTTATCGGGACTTATTACACCCTCCTTAGATGAAATGGTGTATTTGGTAAAAGAACTCAATAAAACCGCACACAATATTCCAGTGATGATTGGTGGTGCAACCACATCTAGAGCACACACAGCTGTTAAAATTGCACCCCAATACGACCACACAGTCGTACACGTTAACGATGCCTCTAGGGCAGTGACCGTAGTTGGTAATTTGCTCCAACCGCAAACCAAAGCGAAGTATAAGGCTGATATAAAAGAAGAATACGATGATTTCCGTGTCCGTTTTCAGCAACGAAGCGACCACAAAACCTATGTTGCTCTAGCAGAAGCACGTGCGAAAAAGCTTCAAATAGACTTTGCTGCACAGCCACCAATTCCCCCGAATCAATTGGGCATTCAGCATTTTAATCAAGACTTAGGAGCGTTGGTGGACTATATTGACTGGACGCCATTTTTCCGTTCGTGGGACTTGCATGGTCGTTATCCTGATATATTAACAGATGATGTTGTGGGCACAGAAGCCACGCAACTTTTTGAAGATGCCAAAGCGATGCTTCAACAAATTATTGATGGTAAACTGCTGCAAGCAAAGGCCGTTTTTGGATTGTTTGAGGCAAATAGCAACAGCCAAGACGACATTGAAGTGACACACAACAATAAAGCATATCACTTTAGAACACTACGCCAACAACTGCTAAAAAGCAAGGGGAAACCCTACAGAGCACTTTCCGATTATATTGCACCAAAACACCAAAATATTCAAGATTATATGGGTTGTTTTTGTGTTACGGCAGGGTTTGGAACTGCCGAACTTGCCAAAGATTTTGAAGCGCGTAACGACGATTATAACAGCATTATGGTGAAGGCTCTTGCCGATCGATTGGCGGAAGCTTTTGCGGAGTATTTACATAAAAAAGTTCGCACTAAGCATTGGGGCTATCAGCCTAGTGAGTCGTTGACCAACGAAGAACTTATCAAAGAATCGTATAGCGGTATTCGTCCTGCGCCTGGATATCCAGCATGTCCAGACCACTTGGAAAAAGAAACCATTTGGGGATTGCTACAAGTAAAAGAGCGCATTAACGTGGAACTGACCGAAAGCCTTGCCATGTGGCCGGCGGCATCGGTTTCGGGCTACTATTTTGCGCATCCAGAAGCATCGTATTTTGGATTGGGCAAGATTACAAAAGAGCAAGTTCAAGATTACGCTACACGAAAAAATATAACGATTGAAAAAGCCATACAATGGCTCCAACCCAACTTAAAGGAATAAGATGAAAGTTACTGAGCACATCAAAAAAGCGGAAGGAAAAACCATGTTTTCGTTTGAGATTTTACCCCCTTTAAAAGGGCAGAATATCGAAACTATTTTTGATAATATAGACCCATTAATGGAGTTTAAACCGCCGTTTATTGACGTTACCTATCACCGTGAGGAATACGAATTTAAAGAGCTTCCTAACGGATTATTAGAAAAACGAGTTGTACGTAAACGTCCGGGTACGGTGGGTATTTGTGCAGCCATTCAAAACAAATACAAAGTGGACGCCATTCCTCACGTTTTATGTGGGGGATTTGATAAAGAAGACACCGAAAATTTCTTGATTGATATGGGCTTTTTGGGGATTGACAACGTGGTTGCCCTTCGCGGCGATGCGGTAAAATCGGAAACTTATTTTAAGCCCGAACCTAAAGGAAATGCTTATGCATTGGATTTGGTACATCAAATAGCGGATATGAACAATGGTGTTTATTTGGATGAAGACATTCAAAATACCGCGCAAACCGATTTTTGCATTGGCGTAGCTGGCTATCCCGAAAAGCATATGGAAGCTCCCAATATGGAAAGTGACTTGCACTTTTTAAAGAAAAAGATGGACGGTGGTGCAGACTATATTGTAACGCAAATGTTCTTTGATAACGAGAAGTTTTTTGCCTTTGTAAAAAATTGCCGCGAAGCTGGCATTACAGCGCCCATTATTCCAGGGTTAAAACCTTTGGCAACGCAAAAACAGCTGAACATGATTCCGCATCGTTTTCATGTGGACTTGCCCGAGGCGCTTATCAAAGAAGTACTAAAAGCAAAGACTAGAGAAGCCGTTAGAGAAGTGGGGATTGAATGGTGCATTGCACAAAGCCAAGAGCTTATTAAAAACGGCGTTCCGTTTTTACACTATTATTCTATGGGTAAATCAGATAATATCCATAAAGTGGCGCGTGCTGTTTTTTAACAGCAACCCGAGTTTGGATTACAACTTACGCCACTGGCCGTAACACGTACCCGGGGTTTTTCTTGCGGAATACCACATTGGTCAGGAGCTAAGCAAGCCGTTTGCGTATTGATAAGTTGAAAGGCACTTCCGTCAAATGCTAAGCGATAGCGTCCAATGGTGCTTTCTTGGTATTCCACTTCTACTTCCATATCCGCGTAAGCCAACTGTTTTTCGGCCATTTCCAATATCTCCAAAACGCTATCGGGTTTTAGGCGATGGTCGGTATCCGACGCCACCCAAAGCTGTAAGTTGAGTTTGTTTTCTTGTCGTAGCGTACCGCCACAATCGATGTAATTTCGCGTTACATGCCCCACTTCCGTAAGGTGAAAATGCGCAGGAACAAATTGCCCGTTGGGGAGTTTAAACTGTAGGGTGTCTAATTGACCAAGCGTTTGTTTAAAAGCGGAAAGCTGCATCTTTTTTTACAAATATATAAGGATTTGATTTATCTTTTAAACAATACACCCCGATAAGAATACTACTTATAGATTTTGCAACATCACGCTATTTTAGGATGATTTTACGCTGCCCAATGTTTTCTAGTTTTATAAAATAAACGCCTCTTTGTAGGTTGGTGAGCTCTATTTGTGCTTCGTGTGTGCTATTACCCTGAGTACTAAATACCTGTTTGCCTTCAACACTATAGATCTCAATTGTATTCAATGGTTTCTCGGCAGAAATAATGGTTAATTTTCTATCTGTAAGCGGAACAGGATATATGCTTATACCTTGGTCTTTAAGTTGATTTGAGTCAATATTCAAAGCACCTTGGTAAGTAGCCCCAAAACCAACAGTTACGTCAACATCTGCCGCAGTATAAGGCAAATTGGTACCATTTGCGCCAAACTCCTCTGCACCAGCATCAAAATTGGCATCACGGGTACCACCCAGAATATCTTTTGTCAGGTAGGAATAACTTCCAAGTCCAGCAGTAATCGCCGCGCTTCCGCTTGTTAGCCTATGGAAACTTCCATCATCCGACAAATCACTTGCCGATAGATTCGTGATGTTTCCTTCAGATATTGAATTTCCAGATGGCGTTGTTTCAATTTCATACGAATTTACAGTGGCGTTATACACGATATTATTGGCTACAATTAAATTTTCAGGTTCAAGTGTATTGTCGCCCCCTTTGTCTGTTCCAATCCGCAAGGCATAATCGCAGTTTACCAAAGTGTTGTTTACTATTTGCGTATTTTTAACTTGATAATATCCGTTTAGCGCAGAATTTTGCACACCATTCATCACATTTATGCCGCCAGTAAGGGAAGATCTAGCCCCGCCTGGCTTTTTAACATTTGTTGCTTCTATATAATTATTAAACACTTTATGCCCCTCGCCAATCACACGAACCCCGCCGGTTAAATCATTGTTTTCAGCAAAAAAATAGTTTCCATATACCTCGCAATTGTTCCCATGTCTTAGGGTTAAACAACCGCCATAGTCTCTGAAGGTGTTGTTGTAATATTTATTTTTTCCTGATTTGTTCGAAATCACCTCTATTTCTCCAAAGTAATTATAGAAGTAATTTGCATACACTTCTGAGAAGGAATCGCTAAGGGAAGTGGTACTTGTGCCTATGCGAATAGCATCTTGATCGTTGTCATCATTTATTCCATTAATTGGGGTTCTGTCTGCAAAATAATTGTGGTGAATTTTCAAATAATCCGCATTTGCTAGGGATCGATTGTCATTAATAATACTGCCGATTCCATATTTGCCAACAAAGGAATTATACGCAATTTCATTGTACTGCCCATCAACAATATAAACCCATTTAAATTTTAATGTTTTCTGTGCTTCTGTTCCGTTATAGGCGTCAATTTTATTGTTGATCACGCTACAATTATCGCATTGGTTAAGTTCAAAAACGGGCTCTATGTAACTGCCGTTAACCACCAAGTTGGCAGGGTCTTTAAATATCAGCCCAGAGATAATTATATGCGAACCTCTCATGTAAACTCTTGAGTTGCCCGTCATAAACACGGCTCCTGGGGTTTGTGTAGTTATCGTGATAGGATTTGTTGCCGTACCATTTTTTTGAATTTCTATAAAAGTATTGTTCCACACGCCATCGGCGAGTGTGATTGTAGTTCCAGGTGTTGCAGCGCTTATCGCATTATTTAATGCTGTTGCATTTGTTACCACTTGAGAAAAACTTAATGTACCTGTAAAAATCAGTACAACTAGCAATAGGTGTGCGCCCATAATCTGTTGTTTTTTTTTTTAATAAGAGCAGCTAATGTACAAATAATTGGTGTTCAAAGAATTAGGTTTGGCTTGCTGCTGTTTTTCCGCTGGGTTTGCTTCGTTCAGACGGATACCAAGACACGTTATCTATTTACTTTATTTTCCTCGGTAATACGCCCAGATAGCTGCCATGGCAATAAAGCCAACGCCCATGCCAATTACGGCGCCAATATGCACGGCGTGTTTGATAAAGCCAATGCCAACGCCAAGCATTAAACAGCCCACAAAGACTAAGCCTCCGATGCGGTTTTCAAGTTTGTTTTTGTCGTTTTCTGTGTTCATGATTTAGGGTTTTAGAATTATTTTTTTAGGACGAGACAAAGCCCTGCTTGCAGCAGGCAAGCTTGCGCCCGCCTAAACGGAACGGGCAGGCCAGCGGGGGGAGATTACGACTTTGAATTTTTCTTAACCACCAATGTTTTGGTTATTTTGTCATACAAATTTTGATTTTTTCCATCCCATAAAATCCAAATTATAGGAATTATTAAATAGGATAAAACGTACTTTAAGCACTCTCTAATCGCTCCTTTTTGAGCTTTATTGTAATCTTCTCCTGTTTCTTCAGAAATAACTTTTAAATTAAAAATTTTGTGGCCTAAATTTACAACAAATAGAGGATAGAGTATGGCTCCTATAACTAGGCCTGAAACTGCAGAATAAACAACTTCAATGAGTTGAAAATCTCTAGTGAGATACTCATAAAATGGCTTTCCAATTACTATGGAGACTACCATAATTAAAGTGATAAATAGCATGCCTTCTACTAAGGAAGCGAAAAACCGCTCCCCTCTTGTTGCTAATTGGTATCCAAATGTTTTTACTTCGTTTTCTGTATTCATGATTTAGGGGTTTAGAGTTTTTTTTGGCACGAGACAAAGCCCTGCTTGCAGCAGGCAAGCTTGCGCCAGCGGGGCTCGCGAGGTAGCTTTTGTTATTTAATTTTAAAATCTTTAATATTTAAAGTTTGTTCTAAAAAGTTCAAAAATAGTTCTCTGTAATTAGTCATTTGTGAGATGAATTCGATGATGGAATAAGTGTTTTTTGTATTCTTTGTTTTCATGTTTATTCTAATTAACTCTTTGTTAGAAATTAGATCAATATATTTAACACCACGAAATTCAAATCCTTGTACATAGTGTCTCTTAGATTCTCCCATAATCATTATTGGAAGCTCGCAAAACAAATATTTTTTTTTGAAATTATCAGTTTGATAAGACATAGTCAATAAATCCCATCGCTTTTGATGTATTCTGTTATTTTTAATAAACTTAATTAAATTAATTTCAGTTTTATTTAAAAAAGACTCTATTTCTATGTTATATTCATTCAATTCTTGAGACTTGGAACTCTTCAACACTTCACAGATACTATGTAAATCATATATGTAATGATATGAATAGAACAATAGATGTTCAAAATGGAAAACAAGTTTTGATTTCGCTTCCTTGATTTGTTCTATGATTGGTTTTTGATAAGGGCCAGTTACGAGACCTAAACCTAGCATAGAATTATATCCTGATTGTGACTTCATCAAAGTTGAATACATATATTCACTTTCAATAAATGCAATTTTTAATTGTCTTATTATATTCACTTTTGCCATCTACTTATCTAATAAAAACCAACTCCTAAATACCAAAACCAAATCCCGGTATATTCCTTATCCCAAAAAAATCCTAAAAACAAAAACACCCTGTGGGCAGCGTAGGCTTTGTGTGTGAAGAACAGATTTGGGTCTAATTCTAGTCTAAAACTACAAAAAATTTGTTTATTTCAATTTTGGGTGTACATTTGCCTGCATAATGAAAACAAACACCTATTATACATCTTTCTACTACTTCTATAACGGGAGATAACAGGGTGTATGTTAGTTTTTATAAACGAATTTAAAACCCTGAGCTAACGTTCGGGGTTTTTTTATGTGCTTAAAACAAGAAAACAAACCATGGAACCAATAATTGCCATACAAGGAATCAGAGGCTCGTACCACCACGAGGTGGCCGCGCAGTTGTTTGGCGCAACCGTAGCATTAGACGAATGTTTGTCGTTCGATGCCTTGGTGGCTTCGGTTACTTCGGGTGCCGTTAGCCACGGCGTTATGGCACTTGAAAATTCCATCGCCGGTTCTATTATTCCCAACTATGCCCTTATGGACAAAAACGACTTGCACATTGTTGCCGAGGCGTATATCCGTATTGAGCATCAGCTTATGGCACTGCCAGGCACAAAAATTGAAGACCTCACAGAAGTGGCTTCGCACCCCATGGCGTTGTTGCAATGCAAAGACTTTTTTGCTGCCCAACCGCACATCAAACTTATAGAAAACGCCGATACGGCGGAGGTTGCCCAACGCATTGCCGAAAAGCACATCAGCGGTTTGGGTGCTATTGCTTCCAAAACAGCTGCCCAGCTTTACGGACTGGATATTGTTGCGCCTAACATTCACAGCATTGCCAACAATGCCACACGCTTTGTGGTGGTCAAAACAGCAGCAAATTCGTCTGAAGACATCGATAAGGCATCCATAAAATTTGTGTTAGATCACAAACGTGGAAGCTTGGCTGCGGTGCTTAATGTACTCAGCGATTGTAAGCTCAACCTAACTAAAATTCAGTCCATGCCTGTAGTAGAAACGCCGTGGAAATACTCCTTTTTTGTAGATGTGACGTTTGATGAAGTAGCTTTTTACACCAAAGCGATACAGCTACTGGAAATCATGACGGAATCGTTAAAAGTATTGGGAACCTATAAAAATCAACTGCACGCATGAAACCTGCCAATAGATTAAATAGCGTTCAAGAATACTACTTCTCTCGCAAGCTTCGCGAAGTGCGTGGCCTTGTGGCAAATGGGAAGGACATCATTAATATGGGTATTGGAAGTCCAGACCTTGCGCCACCGCAACAAGTGGTGGAGGCACTAACGCAGAGCCTTTCGCAACCCACGGCACACAAATACCAAAGCTACCAAGGTACGCCCGAGTTACGTCAAACCATTGCAAGCTACTACCAAACGTTTTTTGGTGTTTCGCTAAATCCCGAAAATGAGGTGCTTCCGCTTATGGGGTCTAAAGAAGGGATTATGCACGTGTCAATGGCGTTCCTAAACGAAGGCGATGGCGTATTGATTCCCAATCCGGGATACCCAACCTATGCTTCGGTAACGGAGTTGGTAGGTGCGCGCGCCGTTCCGTACACATTAAGTACGGCCAACGATTGGTTGCCAGATTTGGCGGCGCTTGAAAAATTAGATTTGTCTGGCGTAAAATTGATGTGGATTAACTACCCACACATGCCTACCGGAGCAAAAGCCACCTTGGGTATTTTCAAGGAGCTAATTGCCTTTGCGACCAAATACGATATCCTTATTATCAACGATAATCCCTATGCACATATTCTTAGCGACACCCCGCTAAGTTTACTTGCTGTTGAAGGGGCAGATAAGGTTGCGTTGGAGTTTCAATCGTTAAGCAAGGCGTACAATATGGCAGGCTGGCGCGTGGGAATGGTATGCGGAAACGCAGGCCTAATCACACAGGTGTTAAAGGTAAAAAGCAATATGGATTCAGGGATGTTTTTTGGCATTCAGCAAGGCGCTATGGCAGCCTTAAACCAACGCTCAGACTGGTTTGCGCAAATAAATGACGTATACCAAAAACGTCGTGAGTGGGTCTGGAAAATTGCAGATGCGCTGAATACCACCTACCAAAAAGATACCGCCGGTATGTTTGTTTGGGCAAAACTGCCCGAAGGCGCAGCAGACAGCGAAACCTATATCGATGCCTTGTTGCACGAGCATGGTATTTTTATTGCACCCGGAACCATATTTGGCACGGCAGGCGAAGGCTATATCCGTTTTTCGCTTTGCGTTTCCGAGGAAAGAATTAAAGAAGCATTAAACCGAATTACGTTATGAAAGTCAATTTTGTAGGGATCGGATTAATGAACGGGTCGCTTTCGTTGGATTTACAACGCCTTTTTCCAAATGTGATTTTGGAAGGCATCAGCCGAAAAGAGACCACGCTTGACCGTGCTATGGCGCTCGGGCTTATTCATCAAAAAGGCACATTAGACAGCATTGAAAATGCGGATATGGTGTTTGTTTCCGTTCCCGTTGAAGCAATTACAAAGCTGCTTCCGCAAATTTTAGATAAGGTAGGCGAGAACACCTTGGTGGTGGATTTTGGATCGACTAAAACAGCCATTTGCGAAGCGGTAGCCACACACCCAAAACGCAATCAGTTTTTGGCAGCACACCCCATTGCGGGTACCGAGTTTTCAGGCCCCGATGCGGCTATTACAAATTTATATGACGGTAAGACGATGATGCTTTGTGAAGCAACACGCACCCGCCCAGATTTGTTGCAACGCGCCGAAAATCTTTTAAAAGAACTCAATATGGTGGTGCGTCATATGGACCCCGTTGCGCACGATAGGCACATTGCTTATGTGTCGCATTTGTCGCACATCACCTCATTTATGCTTGGAAAAACGGTCTTGGAAAAAGAAACCGACGAGCAAAACATCTTTGATATGGCAGGTAGTGGATTTGCGTCCACGGTACGCCTTGCTAAAAGTTCACCAGAAATGTGGATGCCCATTTTTTTACAAAACAAGGATAACGTTTTGGAAACACTAAATGAGTACATTTCCAACCTGAATGCGTTCAAAGAAAAACTTGAAGCAGAAGCAGTGGAAGAGCTGCTTGCCGAAATGAAAGATATTAATAGAATAAAATCAATATTAAAACACAATTAAATACAACCATGGAGAATAACCCGAAAATGCGCCAATGGCTCAACGACTTTGAGCTCGATCATCCGCTTGTAATTGCAGGACCTTGTAGCGCTGAAACTGAAGAACAAGTGCTAAAAATAGCACATCAACTGAAAGATACAGACGCTACTGCTTTTCGCGCAGGTATTTGGAAGCCAAGAACCCGACCAGGAAACTTTGAAGGTGTTGGTGCTATTGGACTAAAATGGCTACAACGTGTAAAGGAAGAAACAGGAATGCTTACTTGTACTGAAGTTGCCAACCGTGCGCACGTACAACTGGCGTTAGAGCATGATATTGATATCCTATGGATTGGCGCACGCTCAACGGTTAGCCCGTTTATTGTGCAAGAAATTGCCGATGCGCTTGAAGGCACAGATAAAATTGTATTGGTTAAAAATCCTGTAAATCCAGACTTGTCTTTATGGCTAGGTGGTATTGAGCGTTTATACACCGCCAATATCAAAAATCTTGGAGTTATTCACAGAGGATTCTCTGCCTATGAGAAAACAAAATACCGCAACAATCCAGAGTGGCAAATCGTAGTGGAACTGCAAAACCGTTTCCCTGATTTACCGCTTATTTGTGATCCGTCGCATATTGCCGGCCGTCGTGATATTCTTCAAGACATTTGCCAAACCGCATTGGATTTGAATTTTGATGGATTGATGGTGGAAACACACTGGGATCCGGACAACGCTTGGAGTGATGCTGCACAGCAAATCACACCAGATACCTTGGTTAAAATGATGGAAGACTTGAAAATCCGCAAAGAAACCGATGACGATGCCGATTACAAAAACAAACTCAACACATTACGTACGCAAATTGACGTTATTGACTCAGGTTTGTTGGAAAGCTTAAGTAAGCGAATGAAAATCGCGAATGAAATTGGGGAACTCAAAAAGGCTCATAACGTGGCGGTATTGCAATCGAAGCGTTGGAATGAAATTTTAGGTAAAATGATTTTAGACGGCGATGAAAAAGGACTTAGTGAAGAATTCATCCTAAGAATCTTTAAGGCGATTCACCAAGAATCGATCAATCACCAAGATCAGATTATTAACGGTTAATGCGTATAAACCAAAAATCCGTTAATTTGGCTGTATGACAGGAGTCGTGTACAAATCAACGGGTAGTTGGTATCACATAAAAGATGCCCAGGGGAAACTAATCCCCTGTCGCATCAAGGGTAAGTTCCGCATTGAAGGACTCACAAGCACCAGTCCTGTTGCCGTGGGCGATGTCGTTGACGCTACCATTAAAGACACGCAAGACGGCCCACAAGGGGTGATTACCACTATTCACGAGCGTAAGAACTATATCGTGCGTAAATCTGTGAATCTGTCCAAGCAAATTCACATTATTGCAGCCAATATCGACTGTGCTTTTTTGTTGGTTACGCTCAATAATCCTATAACCTATCCTGCCTTTATTGATCGTTTTTTGGCTACTGCCGAAGCCTATGAAATTGAAACGGTATTGTTGTTCAACAAGGAAGACACCTACAGCGATGATGAGTCTGAACAAATTCAGGCGTTAAAAGAAATGTATAGCAAAATTGGTTATACCTGTTTGGAAATTTCTGCGCTAAAGGAGATTAATTTAGACAGCGTTAAGGACTGGATGAAAGGGAAAACATGTATGCTTTCGGGGCATAGCGGGGTTGGAAAATCTACGCTCATCAACAGCTTAGCACCAGGTTTAAATATCAAGACAGCGGAAATCTCTGCGCAACACGCGCAAGGGCAGCATACCACCACTTTTGCAGAAATGCATGATTTGGATTTTGGTGCGCGAATAGTTGACACACCGGGTATTCGTGGTTTTGGAATAGTCAATATGGAACAAGAAGAAATTGGTGATTATTTCCGTGAATTTTTTGAGCGTAAAGAAAGCTGTAAGTTTAACAACTGCCTTCACCTTGAAGAGCCGAAATGTGCCATTAAAGCAGGAGTAGCCTCGGGTGAAATTGCCGCTTCTCGTTACAAAAGCTATGCGCAGATAATGGCAGGTGATGAGGCGCAGTATCGTACAGATTTTTGGGACGTATGAGAGCTGTATTACAACGTGTTTCAAAAGCACAAGTTAACGCAAATAAAACGCATGTGCAGCGTATTGGCAACGGACTTGTTGTGTTGCTGGGCATTACCCACACAGACCTTCCTGAAGATGTAGATTGGCTTATTCAAAAAATAGTCAATATGCGCATATTTAACGACGAAAATGCTGTGATGAACAAAAGCGTTCTTGATGTCGGAGGCGATCTGCTCGTGGTAAGTCAGTTTACCCTTTTTGCGCAAACCAAAAAAGGAAACAGACCCTCATATAGCGAAGCCGCAAAGCACAATATAGCCGTGCCTGTGTATGACATATTTTTAGAAAAAGCGGCTTTGACAATGGGAAAACCCGTACGGTGCGGTATTTTTGGTGCAGACATGCAAATCGATTTGGTAAACGATGGTCCCGTGACGATTATAATAGATTCAAAAAATAGAGATTTATGAACATTCAAGATGCACAAAAAGCGGTAGATGCTTGGATTAAAACCCATGGCGTACGTTATTTCAACGAACTCACCAATATGGCACAGCTTACCGAGGAGGTTGGAGAAGTTGCCCGTATTATTGCACGCAGATATGGAGAGCAATCCGAAAAAGAAAGCGACAAGGACAAGGACTTAGGCGAAGAATTGGCCGATGTACTTTTTGTGTTATTGTGTTTGGCAAATCAAACCGATACCGATTTACAAGCAGCTTTTGATCGTAAATTAGAAATCAAAACCCAACGTGACCACGAGCGTCATCATAACAATCCAAAACTTCGTTCATGAGCACCCTGCGCCTAACGCATCCATCAAAACAACTTTCAGGAAATTGTACCATTACGGGATCAAAAAGTGAGTCAAATCGCTTACTTATCCTCCAAGCATTATTTCCAGCATTGGAGCTTCAAAATCTATCAAATTCAGATGACACGCAAGCCATGACGTGTGGTTTATCTTCTTCGTCAGAAACAATTGATATTGGTCACGCAGGAACGACTATGCGTTTTTTAACCTCCTATTTTGCGACTTCCCCAGGTGCCGAAAAGATTTTAACAGGCTCAAAGCGCATGCAAGAGCGTCCTATCAAAATTTTAGTTGACGCATTGCGCTCCATTGGCGCTGATATTGAATATGTCAAAAATGAAGGCTATCCGCCTTTGCGCATTTCAGGCAAAAAAATCACAATTGATAGCGTAGAATTGGCTGCCAATGTGAGTAGCCAATACATTACCTCTTTGATGCTTATCGCACCCAGCTTACCAAAAGGATTAAACATTCATTTGGTGGGTGAGATTACATCTGTTCCATACATCAACATGACCTGCTCGTTGTTGCAGAAAGTGGGTGTTCAGGCAATATTTGAAGGACAAACCATTCAAGTTTTTCAGCAAGAAAAAATTGCGCCCAAAACAGTTGAAGTGGAGTCCGATTGGAGTTCAGCATCTTATCATTTTAGCATGGCTGCTTTGGCAGACAACGCACAGATTTCCATAAATAATTACGTCTCCGATAGCCTACAGGGCGATAGTGTATTGGTAGAAATCTATGAGCAAATGGGCGTATCCTCAAGTTTTGATGGCAATACCTTGCACCTAAAAAACAACGGCGAGGTACAATCTCATATTACACTTGACTTGGTTAAAGCACCTGATATTGCGCAAACCATAGCTGTAACTTGTTTTGGATTGGGTATTTCTTGTGATTTAACAGGACTGCATACGCTGAAAATTAAGGAAACAGACCGTTTGGTGGCACTTGATACAGAGCTTAGTAAGCTCGGCGCAGACATTCGTGTAACCAATGATTCATTGCATTTGGTAGCACACAAAAAATCAATTAACGAAGATGTTGCGATTGACACCTATCACGACCACCGTATGGCCATGGCATTTGCTCCTTTGGGAATCAAGGTGCCAATTTATATAAATGGCGCTGATGTGGTGAGTAAATCGTACCCTACTTTTTGGGATGATCTTCGTAGTTTGGGGTTTTCTATTATTTAAATTAAATAAAAAGGCAAAATCCTTGACAACCCCCCTATTCAGATAGTATATTTGCGCCTTTCTTAATAATATATGAAACTCTCACACTTTAATTTTGACCTCCCCGAAGATCTATTAGCCGAAAACCCAGCTGAGCACCGCGACGAGTCCAAGCTTATGGTGTTGCACCGCGAAACACAAACCATTGAGCATAAGCAGTTCAAAGACATCACGGATTATTTTGATGAAGGTGATGTGATGGTGCTTAACAACACCAAGGTTTTTCCTGCACGATTGATGGGAAACAAAGAAAAAACAGGAGCTAAAATTGAAGTTTTTTTACTTAGAGAACTAAACAAAGAACAACGCCTTTGGGATGTGTTGGTTGACCCAGCACGCAAAATCCGAATTGGAAATAAACTCTACTTTGGTAATGATGAAACCCTTGTTGCAGAGGTTATTGACAACACCACTTCTAGAGGGCGAACACTGCGTTTTTTGTTTGATGGTAGTTATGACGAGTTCCGTACAAAGTTGAAGAAACTTGGGCAAACACCACTTCCCAAATATATTAAAAGACCAGAAGAAAGTTTTGATCGCGAACGTTATCAAACCATTTATGCCAAACACGAAGGTGCAGTAGCGGCACCCACAGCTGGCCTTCACTTTTCAAAGCACGTATTAAAGCGCCTTGAAATCAAAGGGGTTGATTTGGCAGAAATAACCCTCCACGTTGGTTTGGGAACCTTTAATCCTGTTGAAGTGGAGGATTTATCTAAACACAAAATGGATTCCGAGGAGTTGATAATTGACGGCAATGCTGCGGCACTTGTAAATCGTGCTAAAGCAGCAGGTAGTCGTGTGTGTGCTATTGGAACTACTTCTATGCGCGCTGTTGAAACCTCCGTTTCGTCCAGTAATATGCTAAATCCATATCAAGGATGGACCCATAAATTTATTTTCCCTCCATATGATTTTAAAATTGGAGATGCATTAGTAACCAATTTTCACTTACCAAAATCTACGTTACTTATGATGGTTTCTGCCTTTGCGGGTCATGATTTTATCAAAAAAGCCTATGCCGAGGCGATAAGTCACAAGTATCGCTTTTACTCTTATGGAGATGCGATGCTTATTTTATAGCCGTTTATGAGCGACGTTCGGAAAGATATTCGCCGGCGTAGCAAAGAAGAACTTCGTTCCTTTTTTGTAGAACATGGTGCACCTGCATTTCATGGTAATCAGGTATATGAGTGGTTGTGGCAAAAAGCGATTACGGATTTTTCACACATGACCAATCTTTCCAAGACGCATCGTGCATTGCTTTCAAAGTACTTTAGTATCAATCACACCGATATTGCACAAGTACAGAAAAGTGATGACGGCACCATGAAAAATGCCGTTCGGCTACATGATGGTAAAGTGGTAGAGTCTGTTTTAATCCCTACGGAAACGCGCTCAACAGCCTGTGTTTCCAGTCAAGTAGGATGCAGTTTAGACTGTTCTTTTTGCGCTACGGCACAACTAAAACGCAGGCGCAACCTAAATCCAGACGAGATTTTTGACCAAGTTGCTACGCTCAATAGACAAAGTTTGGAACACTTTAATAGGCCCTTGTCTAATATTGTTTTTATGGGAATGGGAGAACCTATGATGAACTATCCCAATGTGATAAAAGCCATTGAAAAAATTACCAGTCCTGAAGGAATGGGGATGTCACCCCGACGTATTACCGTTTCCACTTCAGGAATTCCAAAGATGATTATAAAAATGGCAGATGAACACCCGCGGTTTAAACTTGCCGTTTCGCTACATAGCGCTGTGGAAGAAACCCGAAACAAAATCATGCCATTCAGCATAAACTTTCCACTCATTGCTTTAAAAGATTCCATTCAATATTGGTACTCTAAAACCAAGGAACGTGTAACCTATGAATATGTGGTGTGGAAAAACATCAATGATACAGCAGACGAGGCAAAAGCCTTAGTGCGCTTTTGTAAGCACACGCCGTCTAAGGTAAATTTGATTGAATATAACCCAGTAGGAAACGATGTATTTGAACAAGCACATGATGACGCTATCGAACTTTATGTTTCCGAACTTTCAAAACACCAGATTCCAGTGACAATTCGTCGTTCGCGCGGTAAAGATATTGATGCTGCTTGTGGTCAATTGGCAAATAAATCAACCATTTAAAATTCAAAATCAGCGATTTAGCATATATCTAAAGCGTGAAATCGTATCTTTATGCCCCAATGAAAATAGTTGAGCAACTTAAACAGCCTATTTCCAAAGAGATGGAATACTTTGAAGAAAAGTTTTCCGCTGCCATGCGCTCTCATGTAGCTCTCCTCAATCGAATTACCTATTACATTGTAAACAGAAAGGGAAAGCAAATGCGCCCCATGTTTGTTTTTTTGGTGGCAAAAATGTTGGGTAAGAATGAAGTTAACGAACGAAGCTATCGTGCTGCTTCTGTAATTGAACTTATCCACACCGCTACGCTTGTACACGACGATGTAGTGGACGAAAGCTACCAACGACGCGGCTTCTTTTCTATCAATGCACTTTGGAAAAATAAAATTGCCGTATTGGTTGGCGACTATCTACTGTCTAAGGGATTGCTTCTTTGTATAGACCACAAAGACTTTGATTTGCTTGAAATTATTTCGGTTGCCGTTCGAGAAATGAGTGAGGGTGAACTTTTGCAAATTGAAAAAACCCGCCGTTTGGATATTGATGAGACGGTTTACTATGAAATCATCAGACAAAAAACAGCTACGCTAATTGCGTCTTGTTGTGCTTTGGGTGCGGCATCGGTGCATGCTAGCGAAGAGACCGTAGCTCAAATGCGATCTTTTGGAGAAAATATAGGTATGGCATTCCAAATTAAGGATGACTTATTTGATTATGGCGAAACAAAAATCGGCAAGCCCACAGGAATTGATATTAGGGAAAAGAAAATGACGCTCCCGCTTATTCATGTGTTGAATAAAGTAAGTGACAAAGAAAAAAAGTGGTTGACGGAATCCGTTCGCCATCATAATAAAGATAAGAAAAGGGTAAAAGCTGTCATTGCTTTTGTGAAAAAGCATGGCGGATTGGACTATGCTACAGAGCAGATGCACGCCTTTAAAGACAAGGCATTAGAGCAACTGCATGCCTTTCCGCAAAACGAATTCAGGGTTGCACTAGAAGAAATGGTGCGTTATGTAATTGAGCGGAAGAAATAACTTCAACGAAATCCGTATTTTAGAACTTATTTTTAGTTGTGATTCATAAATCTACCATTGATGCTGTCTTTGAAACCGCCCGACTTGAGGAGGTGATAGGTGATTTTGTGCAGCTTAAAAAATCAGGTTCTAATTTTAAGGGGTTAAGCCCTTTTACAGACGAACGATCGCCTAGCTTTATGGTGTCTCCCGTAAAGCAAATTTGGAAAGATTTCTCGAGTGGAAAAGGCGGTAATGTCATTGCTTTTTTGATGGAGCACGAACACTTTTCGTATCCAGAAGCGATTCGTTATTTGGCAAAAAAATACAATATAGAAATTGAGGAAACGGAGCAAAATGACGAACAAAAAGCTGCTGCTAGTGCTCGTGAAAGCATGTATTTGGTTAGCACTTTTGCACTAAGTTTTTTTCAAGATTCGCTTTGGGAAACAACACAGGGTAAGGCTATTGGGCTTAGTTATTTTAAGGAACGTGGCTTTACAGACGAAACCATTCGTGACTTTCAATTGGGTTACTCGCCTAATGAATGGACTGCTTTTACAGATGCTGCTCTAAAAGCGGGGTATCAGTTAGATTTTCTAGAAAAAACGGGTCTTACTATTGTCAAGGAAGACAAAAAATTTGATCGTTTCAAAGGGCGCGTCATGTTTCCTATTCACAGCATGTCTGGTCGCGTTTTGGGTTTTGGTGGACGTATTCTTACGCAAGACAAAAAGGCCGCTAAATACATGAACTCACCAGAAAGTGAGATTTACAATAAAAGCAAGGTGCTTTATGGGCTTTACCAAGGGAAACAAAGTATCGCCAAAGAAGATAATTGCTTTTTGGTAGAAGGTTATACTGATGTTATTCAGATGCACCAACGTGGTGTCAAAAACGTGGTGTCTTCTTCAGGAACAGCATTGACTCCTGAGCAAATTCGTCTAATACGCCGTCTAACGCCAAATATAACCGTGCTTTTTGATGGCGATGCAGCGGGCTTGCGCGCTTCACTCCGTGGTATTGACTTAATACTAGAAGCTGGAATGAATGTTCGCGTGTGCTCATTTCCAGAAGGCGAAGATCCAGACAGTTTTGCACGCACACATTCCAAAGAGGAGCTGGAGGTTTTTTTATCTGAAAATGCCAAAGATTTTATTCAGTTTAAAGCGGCACTACTTGTAGATGAATCTGCTCAAGATCCCATAAAAAAGGCGGAAACGATTCGGGAGATGGTGCAGAGTATTTCTAAAATTCCAGATAGAATTAAGCAAGAAGTGTATGTGCGGTCATGTGCAGCACTGATGGATATTAGCGAAGAAGCACTCTTTGCCACATTGGCACAAGTGTCGCAAAAAAACGCAACCAAGCCCACGCAACAAAGAGCAGCACAACCCATGAAGGTGGTAACTGCTGAGCAGCGTGTTCCGCAGGTTAGTACTCGATTTGAGCTTGAAAAAAATATCATCAAAATACTGTTGCTTTACGGACATAAAGAAGTGCAGTTTGAGGAACCCATTTTGCAAACAGATGAAAAATCGGGCGACTTAAAAATGATCAGTTCTAAAGTGAAGTCTCGTGTTTTTGAAAAGATTTATTTGGATTTACAGCAAGATGAAATCGACTTTACGACTAGCACATTTAAATCGCTTTATCCTAAAATATTAAACGAACTCAGCGAGAAAGGGGAGATGCAAATGGACTCTTTTGTCTCTAATCTTTCTCCCGAGTTGGCCACTGAAGTTTCAGACTTGCTTTTACAAGACGAGCAATATACTCTCCACGATTGGGAACGGAAGAATATTTTTGTGTCCGATAAATCAAAGTCGCTGCCTAAATGGGTGCATGAAATTATTTTGCGGTTTAGGTGTCAGTTAATTGACGAAAAAGTATCAACACTTCAAGCGCAAACAGAAGACAACCATGAGGCCCACCACAAAGATTTGTTGGAAGAAATTGTGCAATACCATCAGCTAAAAACACTGCTTAGCGGAAGATTGAATAGGGTGGTTTAATAAAGATCTAAATCTACGTCTTGCGTTTTTCGTGCCAAATCAATGATGTTTTTGGCATTGAGTTTTTTCATAATTCTAGTGCGATATGTGCTTACTGTTTTGTCACTTATGCTTAGCGCTAACGCAATTTCTATATTCTTGCGGCCATTAATAAGTAACCTAAGTACTTGAATTTCACGACGTGACAATATTTCAATAGGCGATAGTGTGTTTGTGCCAGTTTGATTAAAGGCAATGAGTTCTGCCAATTCATTTGTTATATATACACCTCCAGCGCTAATTTTAAGAATAGCTTCTCTTAGCCTGCTCAAAGGATTTGTTTTACATAAATATCCCGAGGCGCCTGCTTTCAATAAATTAATAGCATAAATTTCCTCCTTTAAGTTGCTGAAAATCATAAAACGCACTTCGGGATGCATATCTTTTAGCTCTTTAATGAGGTGAATCCCATCAAAGCCAGGCAATTCTAATTCCAATACAACGATGCTGACTTTATTGGTTTTTAAGTAGTCATAAAGGTCAATGTAATGAAGTCCTTTTCCTACAATATCGACTTCTGTAGAATTCCTAAAAACCGCCTTAATTCCTTTATAAATTATAGGATGTGGATCAGCTACAAATACAGGAATCATGTTTTTAATTGTTGCCAACTAAAATAAAAAAATATTCTTACAGTTAGAGACAAATATTCGAAGTATTCAAATATTTAAACTTGTAACAGCGACTTAGGAATTTCGCAAACAGGAATAGGATCCATCTTATGCTTATTTGCATTATGGTGATGTAAAAATATACTCAGAACTTGTGCGTCTTTTCCTACAAAATCTTCTGCGGATTTGCCTTCAGCATGTTGTTGCATGGCCCATTCAAGTTCTTCATAAGTAGCGCCCAGTTGATCTTCGTCGTTTCGGTCGTCATCCCACAGACCATCTGTAGGAGGTGCTTGTAAAAT
>Ga0209654_1000972_pt1 | contig 24904 bp, 24 predicted proteins | sample SaaInl1SG_22_DNA_FD_184646 | JGI IMG/M metagenome (GOLD analysis project Ga0209654, IMG submission 184646) | Marine microbial communities from expanding oxygen minimum zones in the Saanich Inlet - ESP_161SG_22_DNA (SPAdes) (version 2) | ecosystem: Environmental > Aquatic > Marine > Intertidal... | reverse complement strand
TTGCGCTCGAGGTAGCCAAGAAGATATCAGCCCAAGCCCCACTTGCAGTTCAGGCAACTCTTGCCTCGGCCAGGGCAGCAGACACCGAAGCCGAAAAAGCCGAAGTATTCAAAAGACTTGCCTCACTTATGGTGACGAAGGACGTTGCTAGGGGTATGCAGGCATTTGCAACAAAGACACCGGCAGTGTTCGAGGGAAACTAGATTTGTCTCAGGTCTATAAATCTGTGGAAAGATTTTGTAGATAACCTCTAAAAACTAATTTGGTTCTCAAGGCTCTGTTGTGTTGACTCACGAACTTCTTCGACACCCCTTGGCAGGCACCGATTTGTGGCATTTACTTGATTGCTAAGAGGTGAAGACTATGAATTTCAACGCAGACATTCAATTAGACATCGAGGCAACCGGAGAGCGCATTCTTGGCAGGTGGGCAGATGTCCGCCGCCACACCCGCTCCGTGATCGAAGAGCAGAAGCTGTTCAAGCAAGAGGGCATGCCCTATCTCGAGCACCGCGAACAGGTGCTCAAGAACCTAAAGACGCTGGTCGCTCACAATGCGACGCAGTACGGCTTCCACGAAGAATTCGGCGGCCAGATGAACCCGGGTGGTTCGCTTTCCAGTTTCGAAGAGCTAGTGTTCGCCGACCCTTCGCTGCAGATCAAGTACGGCGTTCAGTACGGCTTGTTTGCCTCAGCAATTCTCTATCTCGGCACCGAACACCACCACAAGTCCTTCCTCGGGGCTGCGGTAAATATGGATGTGCCAGGAGCATTTGCGATGACCGAAACTGGTCATGGCTCCGATGTTGCGTCAATTGGCACAACCGCCACCTATGACCCGGCAACCGGGGAGTTTGTAATCAACACCCCTGACCGCCACAGCTACAAGGACTACTTGGGCAATGCAGCGAAGCACGGCCATGCCGCAGTCGTGTTCGCTCAGCTTTACACCGAAGGTGAAAAGCACGGCGTCCACGCGTTTTATGTGCCAATTCGTAAACGAGGAAAGCTCCTTCCTGGAATTGGCAGCGAGGATGACGGCCTAAAGGGTGGTCTAAACGGAATTGATAACGGGCGCCTTTTCTTTGACAACGTCCGCATTCCAAGGTCAAACCTGCTGAATCGCTATGCCGATGTCAGTGAAGATGGCACCTACACCTCGGTGATTGAATCTTCGGGAAGAAGATTCTTCACTCAGCTAGGTGCTTTGGTTCAAGGAAGAGTGTCGCTAACCGGTGCGGTTGTGAACGCCCAGAAATTGGCTTTGGACATCGCCATTCGATATGGACTGGAGCGCAAGCAATTCCCAGGGCCAGACGGTGAAGAAAAAACCATCATGGATTACGGTCGCCACCAAAGGCGCTTAATTCCGAGACTTGCCAGAACCTACGCACAGGTTTTTGCCCACCAAGAACTGCTTGATCAGTTCCATGCTGTTTTCACCGGTCAAAACGACACCGATGAATCCAGGCAGGATCTTGAAACGGTGGCCGCTGCATCAAAGGCACTAAGCAGCTGGTATGCCATGGACACCATTCAGGAATGCCGAGAGGCTTGCGGCGGGCAGGGCTTTATGGCTGAGCACAGGCTCACTGGCTTGAGGGCAGATCTCGATGTTTATGTCACCTTCGAGGGTGACAACAACGTGATGCTGCAGTTGGTGGCAAAGCGGCTTTTGACGGACTATGCCAAGGCCTTCAAGTCTCCTGATTTTGGAACGCTTGCTACCTATGTCGCTGGTCAAGTTGGCGAAGCCACAATCAACAGGGGAGGCCTTCGAGGGCTTGCTCAGAAGATGGTTGATTTTGGTTCAACCGCAAGGTCGGTTGGATACGTCAAGGAAGAGGAGCACCAGCACCAGCTTCTGACAGATCGAGTCCACACCATGGTTGCCAAGCTTGCGAATGACCTAAAGACCTCAGGACCCAAGGACCCAGCTAGGCAAGCGGAGCTGTTTAACAGACATCAGAATGATCTGATTCTGGCAGCCCAGGCACACGGTGAGTTGATTTTGTGGGAGGCCTTCACCTCAGCATTGAAGACAATCAAGGACGAAGACTCAAAGCAGATCCTCACTTGGTTGAGAGACCTCTACGGTTTCAGCATTCTGGAGGAAAACCTGTCCTGGTATTTGATCAACGGCAGACTCTCATCCTCTAGGGCAGAAGCCATCACTGAATACATCGACGGCAGGCTATTGCCAAGGCTAAGGCCACACGTTGAAAGCCTGGTAGACGCATTCTTGCTAACCCCTGGACTTGTTAGGACGAACCTCGCAGCAGACGAGAAAAAGCGCCAAGAATCACGCACTGAACTAGTTAGGAAATGATGAAACAGCAGGACGTTTATTTCGTAGATGGCGTGAGAACACCATTTGGCAAGGCCGGAGAAAAGGGCGTCTACTGGAACACCAGAGCTGACGACCTAGTGGTCAAGGCGATGATTGGCCTCCTTGAGCGCCACCCAGATCTTGACCTAACTGCAATCGACGATGTCGCTATTGCTGCAACCACCCAGCAGGGCGATCAGGGCCTAACCATTGGTAGAACATCCGGGATTCTCGCAGGCCTGCCGCAATCAGTTCCAGGCTTTGCGATAGACAGAATGTGTGCCGGGGCAATGACCGCCGTCACAACTACCGGCTCTGGAATCGGCATCGGTGCCTACGACATGGTTTTGGCCGGAGGCGTTGAGCACATGGGTCGACACCCAATGGGCTTTGACGCGGACCCAAATCCTAGGTTCCTAGCCGAGAAGCTAGTTTCACCAGATGCTCTCAACATGGGCTGCACGGCTGAAAAGATTCACGACCGTTTCCCACATTTGACCAAAGAGCGCGCTGATGCGTTTGCGGTTGGCAGCCAACAAAAAGCTGCGCAGGCCTATAAAGACGGCAAGATTCAAAAAGACCTGATTCCAGTTTCAGCAGCGAGTGCTGAGGGCTGGAACCTGGTTACCGAAGACGAACTTCTTCGCCCCGAAAGCACAGTCGAGGGTATGAAGGACCTAAAGACACCCTTCAGGCCTCACGGCAAGGTAACGGCAGGAAATGCATCGCCTCTGACTGATGGCGCAACTGTTGCACTCTTGGCATCCGGCGATGCGGTCAAGAAGCACAATCTCTCACCGCGCATGAAGATGGTGAGCTTTGGGTTTGCAGGCGTTGAACCAGAAATTATGGGCATTGGCCCAATTCCCTCAACAGAGAAAGCCCTGGAAAAAGCAGGTCTGACAATCGACGACATTGGCTTGTTTGAGTTGAACGAAGCTTTTGCGGTTCAGGTGCTGTCTTTCCTTGATCACTTTGGGATTGCAGACGATGACAGCAGGGTGAACAAATACGGTGGGGCTATTGCCTTTGGCCACCCGCTTGCTTCTTCCGGTGTCAGGCTCATGAACCAGCTGTCCAGGCAGTTCGAGGAACACCCTGAGGTTCGCTACGGCGTCACCGCAATGTGTATCGGGCTTGGCATGGGCGGCACGGTTATTTGGGAAAACCTCAACTACGGAGGTAAATAATGGAGCGCTTCCAACCACTTCTTGCGGACACCGACGAGATCATCACTCACTCCTATGTCAGAGACGTAAAGCTTGCCTCCGGCAAGACTCTTGCGCTTCTTACCTTGGACAATGGCCAAGACCACACCAGGCCAAACACCCTTGGACCCCACACCCTGCTTGAATTTGCAGGCAAGCTCGATGAGCTCAAAGAGCGTGCCAAGAATAAAGAAATTCACGGCGTTGCCGTTACCGGCAAGCCCTACTACTTGGCAGCCGGCGTTGACCTAACTAAGGTTCAGGGTCTGCAGGACCGTCACTCTGGTCGTCTTATCGGCGAAATGGGCCACTGGGCACTGGACAAGCTATCTGATCTTGGGGTTCCAAGCTTTGTGTTTATCAACGGCCTTGCACTCGGAGGCGGGCTTGAGGTTGCGCTAAACGCCGATTACAGAACCGTGAATCGGGCTGCTCCGGCGATTGCTCTGCCAGAGGTGTTCCTGGGACTCATTCCAGGTTGGGGTGGGGCTTACCTGCTGCCAAACCTGATCGGTATTCGAAACGCCTTGAAGGTAATGCTTGAAAACCCACTAAAACAAAACCGAATGCTGAAGCCCGATGAGGCTTTTGAACTGGGCATCGCCGACGCCATTTTTGATTCATCCAGGTTCTTGGAGCAGTCTCTTGACTGGGCAGACCAGGTGCTCGGGGGCAAAAAGATTAAGCGCAAGAACCAGCCCGGCGCGGTTGAGAAGGCAACCATCTGGGGCCCAGCTGTTTCGATAGCAAGATCAACCGTTGAGGAAAAACTCGGAAAGATCCCTCTGGCTCCTTACCGAGTGCTTGATTTGTTGGGAGCCGCAAAAAGCGGAACCAAACAGGCCGCCTTTGAGCGCGAAGACCAGGCGATTGAAGACCTGAGTGCCGGAGACCAGTTCCGAGCATCTATCTATGCCTTCAATCTTGTTCAAAAGCACGCAAAGAAGCCCCAGGGTGCTCCAGATTCGAAGCTAGCAAAGCCAGTCACCAAAGTTGGCGTAGTGGGGGCCGGCCTGATGGCATCGCAGTTTGCGTTGCTTTTTTTGCGAAGGCTCGAGGTTCCGGTTGTAATTACTGACATCTCCCAGGAGCGCATCGACAAAGGTGTTGCCTACATAACCGAAGAACTAGACAAACTGGTCGCCAAGGGCAGGTTGTCAACAGATGATCGCAACCGCTATGTCGGAAACCTCTCTGGTTCGCTGGATTACGAAGCCTTTGCCGACTGCGACTGGGTAATCGAAGCGGTCTTCGAGGAGCTAAAGATCAAGCAAGAGGTATTTGCAGCAATCGAAAAAGTTGTTCGCGATGACTGCATTCTGGCAACCAACACCTCTTCGCTTTCGGTTGATGAAATTGGAAAAGCGCTGTCAAAGCCCGAACGCCTAGTCGGCTTCCACTTCTTCAACCCGGTGGCCGTTATGCCACTGCTTGAGGTTGTAAGAGCCGCTAAATCAAACGACGAGTCGGTTGCGACCGCGATGAAGGTTGCCAGGGGTTTGAAGAAAACCGCTGTTATTACCTCTGACTCCGCAGGTTTTGTTGTGAACAGGCTGCTTGGATTCTTGTTGGGCGAGGCGATGCGAGCGGTCGACAATGGTGCGAGTTTCGAACAGGTTGCTGAGGCAATTGCGCCGCTTGGGCTACCAATGAACCCGTTCGATCTACTAGAACTTGTTGGTCTGAAGGTTGGAGCGCACGTGCTGGACTCTATGCACGCGTTCAATCAAGAACGCTTCTATGCAAGCGAAAACCTGCACAAGCTTGCCGAATACGGAAAGCTCTTGGATCGCGATTCCAAGGGCAAAATCAAGGGCTACGACAAAAAGGCCATTGATATCGTTGGCAATTCTGCGGGCACGGGTGCCTCAACAGAAGAGATCTTCGAGGCTGTAAACGTGGGTCTTGCAAGAGAAATCAGACTGATGCTAGACGAGAGGGTCGTTCATCTACCCGAGGACATTGACCTCTGCATGATCATGGGTGCAGGATGGCCTTTCCACCTTGGTGGCATCACGCCATACCTGGATAGAAGTGGCGCTTCCGAGAAGGCATTCGGAGGCACTTTCCACACACCGATGATCATTGGCGTGAGGGACTAGAAGGGTTTTGCGCCTATCTGAGAAGTGATCTCAAAAGCTGTTTTGATGTTTGCAACCGTCTCGGCATGGGTGTGTACCGGTGATTCAAGTTTTCCCTCTGAAAGATACTTGGCAAACCAAGTCGCCTGATAGCTCAGGCCCTCGTGGCCATGAATTCCGGTCTCATCAACCCAGGTAAGGGTTTCCGGGTAGAAGTCCTTGGTTTTCAACGAGATGCTTGATGGCACAAAGAAGGGCTCCCCAAGGCTAATAACTGCATTCTCGAAGGAGCAGCTTGCAAGCATCGGCAGGGTTGCGACCCCTGACATGGTCAAACTTGCCCTAGCACCAGAGGCGTATTTCAGGTGAGCATAGCTCTCCTCATCCATGCCGTCAGGGCGCACCATTCCGTTGGCTTGGATTGAGGATGGTTCACCAAGAAATTCTTGAGCGATTGCTATCGGGTAGATGCCCATATCAAAGACGATTCCACCCCCACCTGGCTTCCAAAGTCTTTCAACGCTTTTGTTGTCGGCGCAGAAGCTAGCTGTTAGTAGTTCAGGCTTCCCGAGATCACCCGAGTCTAAAAGCTGTCGAAGAATTGTCGACTGTGGCAAATACCTTGTCCACATTGCCTCCATTGCAAGGACTCCTGCTTCTCGGGCAGCGGCAAAAATTGCCTCTGCCTCTTCAGGCAAGTAGGTAATGGGTTTTTCAACAAGAATGCTCTTGTCTGCTTTGATCGCAAGAATCGCATGCTCAAAGTGGTCGGACATGTAACTGGAAATGTAAACCGCGTCTATTTCTTCGTCGGCAACCAGCTCTTCATAGCTGGCATAGGTCTTGGGAATGTTGAATTTGCTTGCAAACTCTTCGCCTCGGCCATTCGTTCTTGAGGCAACACCAATGAATCTCTGGGCAGTGTGCTTCTGTACGGCAGCCACGAACACTTCCGCAATGGCACCTGGACCGATAATGCCCCAGTTCAGGCTTGGCACAGTATTTGGATCAATGATTATTGGTTCTGGTAGCTTCATGCTCAAAACTTACCTTCCTTTTGTGGCAACTGTCTTCACCGGCGCTTTTAGGGCCCAGTAAATCAGCGGCAACTGCAGCGGAAGCCGCAGCCACCCGAATACGGCAGCAGCTGTGTTGCCTTGAGAAGTTGCCTCAATTGCAGACCACCAGTTTGCTGGCCAAACTGCAATGAGGACGAGCGCAGTGAAGATAGGCGCCCACCTTTGTTTCGCCATAAGGCCTGCCGCAGCAATCAGTTCAGCTACTCCCGATGCGTAAACAAGCTCAAGAGGAAATGGCAAGAACTCGGGCATAAGGGCTAGGAATACCTCGGGGGAAATCAAATGAATAGTTCCTGATGCCAAAAAGGCAATAATTACGAATCTGTAACCCGTTTGGGTCAGCGTTTTGCGAGCCAAAGCACAATCCGGTCGAACCAACTGCTTGGTAGTAAGTAGAACACTGCCTTGAATGCCCTAACGTCCCAGCTGGCCGGGTAATGGGCTCGTGGGCGTTTACTTGTTGACGCCCTGAACATCTTTTTCACGATGTGATCAGGGCCAGGAGATATTCGATAGAGACCGCCCAGCCATTTATTCAGACCGCGCATTACGCCGTCGTAGTCACTTAGGCTCCTTGAGCCCTCTAGCTCACCAAATGCGACAGCACCAAAACCAGTCTTTGAGGTCCCAGGCTCCACGGTTGAAACCTTGATGCCAAGGTGTCTTACCTCTTGCCTAAGTGCATTGCTCATGGCCTTTATTGCGTGCTTTGTGGCTGAATACCAGCCAAGACCAACAAGTGACACGTGCCCAACGACAGACGTCGTCGAGACGATGCGACCCGATCCTTGAGCGCGCATCTGAGGCAACACCGCTTTTATGCAGCTTTCAACACCGAAGACGTTCACTTCAAATATTGCTCTGACCTGCTCGCTAGATGTCTCTTCGACTGCGGAGAAGCGTCCAAAGCCTGCGTTTGCAACCAATAGGTCGATCCGGTTTTGCTCCTCGATTACTTTGGCAACACCTGCGGTCACTGATTTTTTATCAGTGACATCAAGCTTTAGTGGATTGGCACCGAGGGCTTTCAGAGTTTCTAGGCCAGTGGCTGAAATATCTGCGCCATAAACAACCCAACCGGCAGCCATCAGTTTTTTTGTTAGCCCGAGTCCGAAGCCGGAGCCCGCTCCGGTAATTATGGCGACTTTGCTCATGGGTTGAACTCTACTAAGCAGGACCAATAATCGGTGCACCCAAATCAGTCGAGAGCTTGATTGCGGCGGAAGAGACCAACTGCCCGATGGAGTCGAATTGGTCTCCAATTCTCTCCTTTGGCACGCCTGTGCTGATTGCCGCAACAACAAGGTTGCTTGCATCTCTCACTGGAGCGGCTGCATCCACGATTCCCGGTTGAAACTCGCCATCGCTAATTGCGTAACCAAGGTCTCTCACTTCTTGCAACATTTTCAGAAACGCCTTTAGATTCTTTGCCGGTAGCTGCCTCTTGACCTTGCGGTTGATCGGTTCCAGTGGCTCTAGGTCTTCTTCGGGTACAGTTGGCAGTGGTGAGTCTTCCGCGTGCTCGTGCCACCAGAGCTCTATTTCGTCATCGCCAAGGCCAGCAAGCATGGCCCTACCTGAAGCGGTACTGCCGGCAGCACTAACTATGCCGTCCCAGCCGGATCTCCTGAGTGCTTGCGCAGCAACAACAGTCTTGATGGTCAACACCCTGCCACCTCGTAGCACATTCAGATGAGCAGTCTCTTGAGCCTGAGCCACCAGCTCGAACAGCCTTGGCTCTGATTGCAGGGCGAGGTGTGCCTCTTTAGTCCTCATTGCCATCGAGTAAAGGCGGTGCCCCAGAGAATAACGAAGCGTTTGGGGGTCTCTATCTACAAGACCTGCAGATTCAAGGGTTTTCAAGACCCTAGAAATTTGGCCTTTATCCCTCCCTGTTAGTTCTGCGACCCTGGAAACACCAAGACCTCCAGCTGTGAACGCTTCAGCATAGGAAAGGACATCAATTACCTCTAAATCTCTTGATAAACCTGAGGTGTGAGTGCGCATGGGTTTTAGCCTAATAAATAGTTGACCTATGCACAACATCATTCGACTTAGGCTCTGCAAAGGGCCTACTCTATAAAGAAATCACAAGGAGATAGACATATGAAAATGAACAAAACTCTCTCAACATTGGCAATTGGTGCCATTTCAGGTCTTGTGCTCGCAGGATGCGCGGCAGCAGAGACAGAGACAGAACCAGAAACAACGGCAGCAACCGGAACTGACACCGCAGAGACTTCAGTAATTGGTGCATACGACCTATCCGGTATCGAAATTGCCGTTGGTTCGAAAGACTTTGACGAGCAGTTAATTCTCGGTGAAATCCTGGTCGCTGCTTTTGAAGAAGCTGGCGCAACGGTGGACAACAAGGTCGACCTAGGTGGAACTAGTGTTGCTCGCGCGGCACTCGAGTCTGGCGACATTGACATTTACATGGAGTACAACGGAACAGGTTGGGCTGTCCACCTAGGACAAGATGACCCAAGCTTCGACCCAGAGGTACTAACCCCGGGAGTTAGAGAGCTAGACCTAGCTGAGAACGGCATTGTTTGGATTGGTCGTTCACCGTTTAACAACACATACGGTTTTGCCTCAAGCCCGGCAGTGACCGAGGCAAACGGCGGAGCATTCACTCTGACTTCGATGATGGAGTACACCCAGGCGAACCCAGACGCAATAGTCTGCATGGAGTCTGAGTTCCCATCCCGTCCAGACGGACTGATTTTGACAGAGAATCACTCGGGAATCACTTTGCCTGACAGTCAGCAGTTGATTCTTGACACTGGAATCATCTACACCGAGACTGCAGCAAACAACTGTGACTTTGGAGAGGTCTACACAACTGACGGACGAATCCCAGCACTTGGTTTGACACTGGTTGAAGATCCAGGCGTGAACATTCTTTACAACGTTTCCGGAACTATGGGACAAGACAAGTACAACGAAGCACCAGAGGCTTTTGATGCAATCATCAACGCAATCCTCGCTCCGTTGACAAACGTTCGCATGGCAGAGCTAAACGGCTTTGTTTCGGCCCAAGGTGAGGATGCAGCCGTCGTTGCCAATGACTATTTGGTCGCTGAAGGCCTAATCGACTAAAGCACCCTGTGGACTTTCTACTAAGGCTGATTGAATTTGCGCTGTCTCGTCAAGAGCAGCTAGCAGAAGGTCTAGTCCAACATGCTTGGTACGTGATTACGGTGCTGGTGACGGCTGGCTTATTTGCCATCGTCACCGGTGTCGTAACCAGGCGTAATCCTCTAGCGAAGGAATTAGCGTTGGCTATCGCGTCGGTGTTTTTGACCATCCCATCGCTAGCACTGTTTGTAATTTTCATCCCCCTCGTCGGACTCGGCTTCGCACCTTCATTCATCGCGCTGTTTCTATATTCTCTGTTGCCAATTTTGCGCAACACCATTACGGGGCTCGACGGAATTGACCCTGGTGTGTTAGATGCGGCAAAGGGTATGGGCTTATCGCCCCTTCAGGTCCTTATCAAGGTTGAACTGCCTCTTGCTTGGCCTGTAATTTTGGCCGGAGTTAGGGTCTCCTCGATGCTGACCGTTGGAATCGCATCAATCGCCACTCTGGTTGCTGGTGGCGGCCTAGGCGACTTCATCAAAAGTGGTCTGGCACGACTGCCACTTCCAAACTCACTCGAGTCGATCTGGCTAGGCACACTGTTGTGTCTCGTCCTTGCTCTAGCAATTGACTTAATTCTCCAGGCCCTGCGAGCGGCCACTATCTCGAAGGGTATTCGATGAACAATGTACTAATACGACTAGAAAACGTCAGCAAATCCTATGGAGCAGGTTCTGAGCCAGCCGTTCGAAACCTGACTCTCGAGGTCATGCGCGGAGAGGTGCTTGTATTAGTTGGACCATCCGGCTGCGGAAAGAGCACAACCCTAAGGCTGATAAACCGTCTGATAGAACCGACTTCCGGGCGCATGTTCATTGATGAGGAAGACATCATTGGTGTTAACCCATCAGAGCTCCGAAGAAAGATCGGTTACGTTATTCAGCAGGTGGGGCTATTCCCACATCGCACGATTGCAGAGAACATCGCCACGGTGCCACTGTTGCTCGGCTGGAAGAAAGATAAAATCGCAGCCCGTGTAGACGAACTACTAGAACTCGTTTCCATGGATCCAGAAACCTATCGTGACCGTTACCCAAAGGAGCTGTCCGGAGGGCAAGCACAACGAATCGGTGTCGCGAGAGCCCTAGCTGCAGATCCTGATGTGCTGTTGATGGACGAGCCTTTTGGCGCGATTGACCCTATTACTCGTGACCGACTTCAAAACGAGTTCCTGAGGCTCCAGCAAGAACTAAAAAAGACCATCGTTTTTGTTACTCACGACATCGATGAGGCAATAAAAATGGGGAACCGAATCGCTATTTTGCGCGAGGGTTCCGAAATTGCTCAACTGGATACGCCGGAAGCAATTTTGTCTCATCCTGCGGATGAGTTCGTGGAGAGCTTTCTTGGCTCTGGCGCAATTCTTAAGGGTCTGACCCTGAAAAAGGTGAGCGACATCGAGTTGCACCAGGTCCCTACACTCAGCTCTCCGGTGATGCGTGAAGATGCCCTGAAAGCTCTGCAAGAATCGGTGGACCAGGTCGCACTGCTACTGGATTCAAACGGCAAACCTCTTCGCTGGATTGATGAGCGGGCACTAAACCGAACCAGTCAGCCCATTGAGAAGGCTGGAAGACCAGTAACCGTCGATTTGCAGCCAGAGGACACACTTCAGGATGCTTTGACCGTTATGTTGCAGTCTTCCGTAGGAATGGCCTGTGTGACAGACCGAAAGGGCAAGTACATCGGCTGCACAACAATAGAGAGTCTTGCCAAGCTGATAATGAGCGACGGCTAGGAGACAGCGTTGACGACCAACACCATACACACCAAGGCCCGATCGTCGCTGAGTGAGCGGCTAGATCTGATTATCTCTCCCATTTTCGCCGTTGTCTTGGGCATCCTGGGTATTGCAGTGTGGATATATTCAGACCTCGACAAAATAACTACCGCCATTTTGTCGCCAGAAAAAATTCAAAGACAGCTCGGTGAGACTTTGATTTTGGGGCTCACCTCGTCTCTGTTGGTGATCTTAATTTCAGTTCCGGTCGGCATCTTGGTAACGCGAAGGGGCTATCCAAGACTCAAGAGCCTTTTGGTGAACACACTCGGATTAGGCCAGGCATTGCCTGCCTACGGGTTGATTGTTATTTTCTTCTCCTTTATGGGTTCAGGGCTCGTAACCGTGATCCTTGCCTTGGCAGCGTTTTCATTGCTGCCTGTCCTGCGAAACACGATAGTTGGCCTAGAGCAAGTTGATAAGTCAGTAATTGATGCAGCACGCGGAATGGGCCTTACAGCGAGGCAAATCTTGCTCAAGATCGAACTTCCGCTTGCTGTGGAGGTAATCCTCGCTGGTATCAGAACCGCGGTGGTAATTAATATTGGCTTCTCTGCACTGGCCTTCCTGGTTGGCGGTGGAGGACTCGGAGAGACCATTAACTCCGGTCTAAAGCTAGACAGGGGCCCAGCTATTTTGATTGGGGCCGTAATGGTTGCAATCGTGGCTCTGGTGTTTGATTTCTTGAGCGCCTTGGCTCAAAAATACCTAAAGCCGAAAGGCCTATAAGACCCAAAAAACCTCGAGCTGCCAAGACAGGCAACTCGAGGTTTTCTACTACAGTGCTTAGTCGATATCCCTTCGCATGCTGGTGAACATGGCAATGGTTGCAAACACCGCACCGTAGCTCAGTAACAGCAGTGCTGACGGGATTGGGTCGAAGTAGCTGGATGTGTTTAGCCCCAACTCAGGTGCCTCAATGTCGATTGATAGCATCGCCGTGATTAGCCCGCTTGGCAAGAATTTGCCCGCTTCCACGAAAAGCACCAACAGCAGTGGGTCAATTATGAAGAGGTATATCAGCGAAAATACGATGCCCATGATTTGGCTCTTTAGAAGCGCTCCAATCGAAACTCCTATGATGCCGAGCACGGCACCGGAAACAATCGCAGCCAAGGTCAGGTTGATGAATATGTCACTGGATGGACTAACCGCCTCCTCGAATGTGGTGAGAATCGCAACCCCAGAAAGAATCGAGAGCCAGGTCGAAACCAACATCAGAATTGAGCCGACCAGTGCTGATATCCCAAGCTTGGCAAACAGCACGATCTCCCGCTTGGGGCGAGTGAGGAAGGTCGCGACGGCGGTGCCGTGCCGGTACTCACCGGCCATCAACATCACCCCGATTATGATCGCCATGATGTACCCAGAGATTGCATTCGCGTAAACAGCGTCTACGCCAACTGAGGTGTCTAAACCTATTTGCATTCCTCCTGGAGCAGAGCCCAGCACAAAAGGTGTTGTGACAACACCGATTATCGATAGAAAACTTGCTGCAATAAGCAGGCCCCAGTTGGCTCTTGCATAGAGAACTTTGCGTAGTTCTGATTTCAAAAGTGCCATTACTTGACTCCCTCGGTTAGCTTGAGGAATGCCTCTTCCAAGGTTCCGTCTCTGATGATTTCTTTCATGCTGCCCGAGGTGATCAACTTGCCCTTGTGCATGATGATCACATCGTCAACGGTATTCTGCATTTCTGCTAGCTGATGAGATGAAACCAGGATTGTTCTGCCGGAACCTGCCAACGAGCGCAAGAACTTTCTAAGCCAAGCAATTCCAAGAGGATCTAGACCGTTTGCCGGCTCGTCAAGGATCAGAACTTCGGGGTCTCCAAGAACTGCTCCGGCAAGGGCCAGGCGCTGCTTCATGCCGAGTGAGTAGTTCTTGGTGCGCTTATTAGCAGCGTCACCTAGTTCAACTAGCTCCAGCACTTCGTCCACTCTGGAATCTGGAATGCCACCGGCTGCAGCCATGACCTTTAGGTTTTGCTTGCCAGTTAGGGATGCGTGGAAGCCGCGAGAGTCCAGCACACAACCAACCTGCCGAATGGGGTCATCGAGGTCCCGGTAGCCCGCTCCAAGAATGGATACAGAACCGCTGGTTGGCTTTGCAAGTCCAACCAGGCACCTCAGTGCCGTTGATTTTCCAGCACCATTTGGACCCAGAAAGCCGGTGATCCGACCTTTCTGGATGTCGATGCTCACGTTGTCTACGGCATTCTGTTTGCCGTAGGACTTCACCAGGTTGGTGAAGGTAATCGCTGCTGTCATTTCGCTCCGTAATGTTGTCGGTCAAGTCGACTAATTGCTTGTTTAGCTAGGTAGCAGTCTAGAACTAGTGGCAGAATAAGGGCATGACTTCACCTACAGCTATAGCAACCCTGCACACCAACCACGGCGCAATCAAGGTAGACCTTTACGGTCTGCACGCCCCCAAGACAGTTGAAAACTTCGAGGGCTTGGCAACCGGCGCAATCGAGTGGCGTGACCCAAAGACCAACGCGACCCAGACAAACACACCTTTGTACAACGGCGTTATCTTCCACCGCATCATCCCAGACTTCATGATCCAGGGTGGAGACCCAACCGGAACCGGAATGGGCGGCCCCGGCTACCAGTTCGGTGACGAGATTCACCCAGAACTTAACTTCACCGAGCCATACATGTTGGCCATGGCAAACGCAGGTCCAGGCACCAACGGCTCACAGTTCTTCATCACAATTGCTCCAACCACTTGGTTGCAGGGGCGCCACACCATCTTTGGTGCGGTTGTTGACGAGGTAAGCCGCAAGGTTGTGGACCAGATAGGTGCTGTTGCAACCGGTGCGAACGACAAGCCAGTTGACGACGTAATCATTGAGAGCATCACAATCGAAAAGGCCTAAGTGGCCAAACTAAAATTAGCTAGATTCCAACAGGCCCCAGTAACCTCGGGCCTGTTGGCACTTAACGTGCTTATCTGGCTCGGACAAATTAGCCCCTTGGGCTACATGTTCACCAACAGCTTCTTCTTCGCACCGCTATTTGCTCCGTGGGAACCATGGCGCATGCTCACATCGGGCTTTGTGCACGATTGGTCCGGCCCGCTGCATATTTTGCTGAACTCATATGCAATCTGGATTTTTGGCAGGATTCTTGAGCCGCTGCTTGGCCCAGTCCGCTTCCTGGTGATGTATTTGACATCCATCGTCGGAGGCTCAGTTGCGGTGATGTGGTTGTCTGATCCTCAGGTGCCGGTGGTTGGAGCGTCTGGCGCCCTGTTCGGGCTTATGGGTGCTTACTTTATTGTGGTGCGAACCACCGGTGGCAATGCCACTCAGATATTTACTTTGATTGCCATCAACTTTGGGCTTGGGTTGTTTGTGTCAGGCATCTCGTGGGAGGGTCACCTCGGTGGCCTGGTTACAGGGCTCGCCATTGCAGGTATTTACTCACAAACCAGAGCACGCGACAAACGCGTGCAGCAAATCTTTGGGGTGTTTTTGGTTTGGGGAGTCCTCTACGGACTCACGATGCTGAAGATCTCTACTTGGATGTAGTTATTTCCACTTAGTGGTCATACCGAAACCGATCATCGCGATTCCAAAACCAATCAGGATGTTCCAGTTTGAAAGATCAATCGGCGTTGCGCTTCCCAGTGGGAAACGTGCCGAAGAGATGTAGAAGGCAAGGATCCAGGCCAGCCCAAAGAGCATGAAGCCAAACATCGTGACCTTGTACCAGGTCGGATTGTCTTGCTCTTCGTCGACCACCTTTGGTTTTAGTGGTTTCGAGTCTTCATTCTTGCTTTTTCGTCCATCAGCCATGCCAAGTAGCTTAATGCCTGAACCTAAAGATGCGCTATTCCGAATAAGCTATTCACACCATGGTCAAAATCCTCGTTTTAGACAACTACGACAGCTTTGTCTACACACTCAACGGCTATCTTCAGCAACTTGGCGCTGAAACCGAGGTCATGCGCAACGATGCCATCGAGGCAGCAGAGCTTCCGGCACTGCTAGCCAACTTCGATGCAGTATTGATTTCCCCAGGCCCCGGAACTCCCGCAACTGCTGGTCTTTCCGTTCCAACCGTGAAGTTTGCCCTTGAAACTAACTACCCGGTGTTTGGTGTTTGCCTGGGGCACCAGGCCATTGCCGAGGCGATGGGAGCCAGGGTTGAAAGTGCCCCAGAACTAATGCATGGCAAGACCTCACAGGTCAACCACCAGGAAAGCCTTATTCTCGATGGATTACCGCAGGGCTTTTTGGCAACCAGATATCACTCATTGGCTGTGGTTCCTGAAACAGTCCCGGCCGATCTAGTTGTCACTGGCCAAACTGCAAGTGGTGTAATCATGGGGCTAGAGCACAGAACCAAACCGATGTATGGCGTCCAGTTTCACCCAGAATCTGTTATGACCGAGGGTGGTTATCAAATGCTTGCCAACTGGCTAGACACCCTGGGCGTCAAAGACGCCAAGGAAAAAGCCAAGCATTTGAGCCCGAGAATCGAAAAGAACTAGCCGGTAACAGTTTCTGTTGGGCTTGGGGTCGGTTCAGGCGTCGGAGTCGGAGATGGCTCAATTACCCCGCCAACACACTCAACAAACAATGTGATGTTCTGCAACTGCGGTGCCTCTCCCGGCAGCACAGACTGCTCTAGGACAATGGTTCCAGGGGTGCCGGTGCAGGTGGCAGCGTCCAGAATTTCAACAGATACCGTGAAGCCGATAGAAGGATTCGTGAGGATGCTTCTTGCCTCTAGAACTTCAAGGTTTCTAACGTCTGGAACCTGAACGGTTCCATCCGAAAGGATGATGTTCACCACCGTGCCAAGAGGAAGTCTGGAATTAGTCACCGGGTCAGAAGCTATTACCACTCCTTGAGCAACAACAGGCGAACCAACAACGGTTATGGAACCAACCGTGAGGCCTTGAGCTTCAATCAGTGCAACCGCATCTGCCTCGCTCGCGCCAACCAGGTTGGGAACCGTTACCTCGGTCGCACCGCTTGAAACATAGAGAGTTACTGCAGTGCTTGAAAGCACCTGTGTTCCCGCCTCTGGAACCTGGCGGATAACCACACCCTCGGGAACCGTTTCGCTCTTTTCATAAACTCGAAGCACCACCAGCTCCTGGGAGCTCAAGGTATTCAGCGCATCGTCATATAGCGAGCCTTCAACGCTGGCGACTGTCACTCCGCTGGTTGGGCTGGTGCTAGGACCCTGACTGCCGATGTTCATAACCCAAAACAACAAGCCGACGAGAATTACCACAACTCCGGTGCCAAGACCCCAGAGCACACCGGCGCCAACCTTGCTGTTGGTGGTCGTGATCTGCCTGCTAGGAGCAGTTTCAAAGCCATCAATCAGTGAAGTCGGCAGCTCTTGGCTGTCGGCCTTTGTTATTACCTCGGTAGCGTCAAAGCCAACAGGCTCGATGTCGCTAACCGGAGCGGCCTGCTTTTTTGTGACAGCTGTTCCGGTGTGAGCGGCTTGCAAGTGCTCGCGGAACTCTTCTGCGGTTTGAAAGCGCTCGTTTGGATCTTTAGTCATTGCGCGCAGCACCACGGCGTCAAGCTCTGGGCTAACTGCCGAGTTGAAGGCGGAGGGAGCATCTGCGGTCTCGGAAACATGCTGGTAGGCAACCGAGACTGCTGTTTCACCCTTGAATGGTGGTCTGCCGGCAAGCAACTCGTAGAGGATTACCCCGGTTGAATAAAGGTCAGTTCTTGCATCAACCGCATCGCCCCTGGCTTGCTCGGGAGAGAAGTACTGAGCGGTTCCAACGATGCCTGCGGTTGCTGCCTGGGTTGCCGAGTTGTCGTTGACTGCTCTGGCAATGCCGAAGTCCATCACCTTGATGGAGTCGCCCTCGCCGATCATGACGTTGGCGGGCTTGATGTCTCGGTGGACTACGCCTGCGTGGTGAGAGACCTCGAGTGCTGTCAAAACTCCAGAGACGTACTTCACAGCTTTGTCTATGTCTAGGTTCTTCTCTGCAACAACTTCTCTTAGAAGTTTGCCGCGGACCAACTCCATGATGATGAAGGGGGTTTTTATGATCTGCCCGTTTGGGTCCGTGGCTTCTTCTTCGCCGGCGTCATAGACCCGGACAATAGTTGGGTGCGCCATTCTGGCGCTGGCTTGTGCTTCTTGACGGAAGCGTGCTTCAAAGTTCTCATCGTTGGCAAGGTCTGATTTCAAAAGCTTAATTGCGACGGTGCGGCCGAGCCTGGTGTCATAGCCTTCGAATACTTCGGCCATGCCTCCACGGCCAACCAGCTGACCCAGCCTGTATCGGCCTGCAATCAGTCTTTCGTTCTCGCTCAAACCCGCTCTTTTCCGCCTATTGAAGTCTAGTTTTTGTTTTCAGTTATTTATGGCACAACTCGGTCACAGTCTTATTACTCTGTGACATCTGGCTCTGACTCCACAGGGTCTTCCACGGTCTCACCGACCGAATCACCGGGGACCTCAGATGGAACATCTGGCTCGGTTTCAGCCGGGTCCAGAGGCAGGCCGGTTTCTGGATCTACCTCACCCGGCACGGCGGGCGATGTGGCATCAGGCTCTGGAATCTCAATTGGAATGTCTTCATAGTTGCCGACATAGTAGGTGACACTCACCGTGCTGCCGAATTCAATGGTTCCGGTTGGGGTAACCGCATAGACACGCCTAACCTCCGGGGATGTGCCGTCAATCAAGTCACCCGGTATCGCATTGACTACGAACCCGCGCTCGGTGAGCCATGCGGTTACATCACTCAGGTTTTGACCCAACACATCAGAGACCAAAACAACATAGGTTGCAGGGGTGGTTTCGGTTGGCTCAGGTTCTGGGCTTACCGGTTCTGTAACCGTGGGCGTCGTGGTGCTAGTGGGCCTGACGTCAGATGCGTTTGGCTCCGACAAAATAGCGACTATCACCACGATTGTGGTCAGCCCGAGTAATCCTAGGGTTGCCAGCCAAGGCCAAACAATCGGCGCCTTCGGCAGCGGCGCAGTGTCGGTGCTGAGCACTTCGGTAATCGGGTCATCCTCAACCTGCACCGGCTTTGCCGGCAAGCCTTTGCGCTTTTCTCGCAGCAGTGCCTCTGCCCGAATCGCCAAAGAGGTTCCGGATTCGGGACGCTGGTTTGGTTTCTTTGCCAGGCAACTAAGCACCAGGTTCTGCACCCTGGGGTCTATTGAATCGCTTAGTGCAGGAGGCATTTCGTTGATGTGAGCCATTGCGATAGCCATCTGGTTCTCGCCTCGGAATGGCCTCTTTCCCGCAAGTGCTTCGTAAGCAACTACACCAAGCGAATAGAGGTCGGTTGCTGCCGTGGAGGTCTTCCCGGTTGCTTGCTCGGGAGCCAAATACTGAACGGTTCCCATAACCTGACCGGTTTTGGTAAGCGGCACCTGGTCTCCGACTCTGGCGATGCCAAAGTCAGTGATTTTTACTTTCCCCTTTGGGGTGATCAGCAGATTTCCGGGTTTGATGTCTCGGTGAACCAGTCCTCTTGCATGGGCAGCAGCGAGTGCTCTAGAGGTTTGGGCAATGATGTCCAGCACCTGTTCCTCGGAAAGCTTCTTTTCTCGCTCTAATAATCTCGACATCGATTCACCCGGCACCAGCTCCATAACCAGATACGCAGCTCCGGTGTCTTCGCCGTAGTCGTAAACATTGGCGATGCCCTCATGTTCAACAAGTGCGGCAGCCTTGGCTTCGCTTCGGAAGCGCTCCAGGAAAGTGGGGTCAGACAGATATTCCTCTTTGAGGATCTTGATGGCAACCTGTCGCAAAATCAGCTCGTCCTCGGCCTGCCAAACCTCTCCCATGCCACCTATGGCAATGCGGAGTTGAAGGCGATACCTGTCCCCATATAACTGCCCCACGGCCGGCTTCATTTACCAAGCACCGCCTGAATAACAGCCTTGGCGATAGGGGCGGCTATCTGGTTGCCAGTTCCGTTTTGCCCAATTCCACCGCCGTCTTCCACCACAACCGTGACAACAATTTCAGGAGAGCCTGCAGGGGCGAAGCCGGTGAACCAGAGCGTGAAGGGCTCACCGGTGCCGTTTTCTGCAGTTCCTGTTTTTCCAGCAACCGCAATCTGCGAGATGCCGGCGTTCGATGCCGCACCAAATTCAACCGAGTCGACCATCATGCGAGTCAGTAGTGCGGCTGTCTCTCTGGATATCGGGGAGGAAAGCACTTGCGGTTGCGGCTGGCTGAGGATGTTTAGATTACTGGCCACTACTTGGTCAACAAGCTGTGGTTTCATCAAAACACCCTGGTTGGCAATCGCAGCGGTGCTCATTGCAATCTGCAGTGGTGTGGATCGAACATCGAACTGCCCGAAACCAGAAAGTGCGACCTCGGAGAGCTCCATTTCTTGCGGATAAACACTCGGTGTCACGGTCAGCGGGATGGCTAATTCATCTCCGTAACCCATGAGTTCTGCCTGAGCTCTGATGCGGTCTTGCCCAAGATCAACCGCCAACATCGCAAAGGGGATATTGCAAGAGCGAATCAGTGCGTTCTCAAGCGTGACAAGCGTGCCATCACCACAGGTTGAGTCGTTCGAGTTTTGAATAAAGGCGGTTGTTCCCGGTAGGCGGTAGGAATCTAAGTTTTCAAATGTTGTACTTGGGCTATAGCGGCCGCTTTCTAGCGCTGCTGCGGCCACGACTAGTTTGAACACCGATCCAGGGTGGTAAAGGTTTCCTGCTATTGCACGGTTTGTTAATGGCGCATCTGGGTCATCAAGCAGTTCTCTATAGGCCGCTGTGACCGAACCACTTTCGTGTCCTGCGAGCAGGTTTGCATCAAAGCCAGGCTTTGACACCATCGCAATGAGTCTGCCGGTGGCCGGATCCATTGCGACAACGGCACCCTTTCTAGATCCGAGTGCATCCCAGGCGGCTTTTTGGATATCCGCATCAAGGCTCAGTTCAATGGCAGCCCCTGTCACAGGAGTGCCATCAAGGAGCGCGTTTATCTGCTCAAAAAATTGAGCCGAGCTTTGACCGGCGAGCAGCGAGTTCATGGCCCGCTCAATTCCTGACGAGCCGGTGAAGATGCTGAAATAGCCAACCACCGAGCTATACAAAACAGAGTCGTAATCCCTCAGGAAGCGGTACTGGTCGTTGATTGGTTCGCTGGTAACAATCTCTTGTTCGCCAACCAAGATTGACCCGCGCTGAGTCTTATATGTCTCATAGGCCGCCCGCACGTTTCTCGGGTCCTGATAAAGCGACTGTGTTCTGATTACCTGAATCGAAGACGCCATTGCAAATAGCGCTACAAACATCACGGTTAAGAAAAGCCCAACTCTTCTGACTTGCCGATTCAAGATGCAGGCCTTCTCAAAGAAGAATCAGAAAGAACCAGCAGCAGTGCGATGATTGCCCAGTTTGCCAACAGCGAGCTGCCGCCGGCCGCCAAAAACGGAGTGGTCAATCCGGTCAGTGGCAACAGCCCCATCACGCCGCCGGCAACAACAAAAACCTGCAACCCAATAACAAAAGCCAGCCCCAGCGACAGGAGTTTTGAAAACTCGTCCTGGTGGGTGTTTGAAATTCGAAGACCGCGATAAACAATCAACAGGTAGGTGGCGAGAATTGCAAACACACCAGCCATTCCAAGCTCTTCACCAAGCGCTGCAAAAATAAAGTCACTCTCAGCAAGTGGAATCAGCTGCGGGAACCCCGAGCCAAAACCTGCACCGATCACGTCACCGTGAGCCATGCCAAAAAGCCCCTGAACCAATTGGTAACTGCCGCCAGCGGCGTTGTAATTTTCCTGCGAGAACGGGTCCAACCAGGAATCAAACCTGGCGGCAACGTAACCAAAGAGCCTTGATGCAACCAGTGCTCCGGTCACCATCATCACCAAGCCGATTCCAACATAGAACCCGCGACCGGTTGCGGTGTAGATCATCACCAGGAAAAGGCCAAAATAAAGAATCGAAGTTCCAAGATCACGCTGCAGAACCAGCACCCCAATAGAGGCGACCCAAAACAACAGAATCGGGCCCAGGTCCTTCGCACCCGGAATTCGCATCCCAAGAACCCTCAGGCCAATTTCAGACATCGATCCTTTTCTGGAAACTAGGTATCCAGCAAAGAAGATGGCCAGCAGGATCTTTGCGATTTCACCCGGCTGAAAGCTGAGGTCTCCGATTCCAATCCAGAGCGTTGCCCCATTGATGGTTCGGCCTATGACCGGTGCCGCCGGCAGAACCAGCAACACAACGGCTGCGGCGCCAGCTAGAAACGGAAAGCGGCGCAGCAGCAATGGATTTGGAACCAGCCTGACGATCACGGCGGCGATCAGCATTGCAAAACAACTGAGCCAAACCTGTCGCTCGGCATAAAGCTCGCTGCCACCGTTGGTGATTTCTGCAAGATCCAGGCGGTAGATCATTGCGATGCCAAGCCCGTTTAGCAAGAAGGCAAGCGGAAGCAATAGACCATCCGCATTTAGGGCATATTTTCTCAGCACATAGTGCAAAATCCAGGCGGCGATTGTCGGCGGCGCCCAGTACCCCAAGAGGTCTATCGACATTTCCAGGTTTACTGCCAACTGAATCTGCGCCAATGCAAAAGCGTGGATACCAGCAACCCAGAAAAGCAGTACCGCTTCGAAGTTTCTTGACCTCGGGACAGCTTTGAGCAGCATTGGAATTGCCGAGGTAAGCGACACGTTACTCATTGATGCCGCTCTTGAGTTGATCGATGAGCTTTACTGCCTCGTCCAGCGATTCGACTGAGATTGAGCGCTCAATCAGAGTCTGCTGGAACTGGGAAAGGTCTTCGAGGCTGATTTCTGAAATCAAGTAAGGGCTGGAGAACTTCAACGGACCAAGCTCTTCACGAATGCCCTGGTAGATGGTCACCTGCCCCTGGTAGACATCAACGTAGTAGCGGGTTTGGGTGTATTGGTAAGCACCAAGACCAATGCCGACGATAATCCCTGCAAACAACAACCAGCCCAGCACAATTCGCACTCCGCGCCAGCGCAGCTTGCGCCTGGTTTCCGCAAGGATCTTCTCAAGCAGTGCTTCTGACTCTGGGGCAAACTTGGCTGGGTCCTCAGGTGCTTGGAGAAGCTCCAGCAGGCTTCGTGGGTTGAACAAGCGAAGGATTTTTCCACCCTTGCGCTCTTCAATAACAACTTCATGATCGGCAGACCCAACAAAGTGAGCACCAGGTTCAAAGTCAGCCTGGACAGTTGGGCGAACAATGTCAGTAATAACCACCGTCACGTTGTCAGGTGCACCGTATTCCAGAGCCTCGCCAACCAGCAGCTCGGCTGCCTCCTCGGTTGGGATGTTGGATGTCAGAACTTTGGCCATTACATCTTCTGGAACCACGCCGGACAGGCCATCGCTGCAGAGCATCCAGCGGTCACCCGGAAGAGCATCGTGAAGTGCGATGTCGAGTTCTGGTTCTCCCTGAACATCTCCCAGAACCCGCATCAAAACGCTACGGCGCGGGTGAACCAGGGCTTCCGCCTCGGTGATTCTGCCAAGTTCAACCAGCTTTTGGACGAAGGTGTGGTCTTTGGTTATCTGAACCACTTCACCGGAGCGCACTCGATAGATTCTTGAGTCTCCAATGTGGGCGGTGACAACCTGATTGCCGTGCACAAGCATGCCGGAGAAGGTGGTTCCCATTCCCTGAAGTTCTGGGTGCTCAACGACGGTGCCATTGAGCATGCTGTTTGCATCCAGCACGCCAGACTTCAGGCTTTCGATCGCCTCTTCGACATTGTCGTATTTGCTGTCGGTGAGTGCAACGCGCTGCGAGGTGATGGCGGAGGCGATGTCTCCACCGGCATGACCACCCATTCCATCTGCAACGAAAAACAGCTGGTAGCCCGAGTAACCAGAGTCCTGGTTAGAACTTCGGTGCTTACCGATGTCGCTGGCTGCGTAGCTGATGGTTTTGATGGCCAAGGTTTCTATGACCTCAACTCAAATGTCGTGGTGCCAATTCTGATTGTCATCCCGGGCCTGATGGTTTCAGGGGTGGTGAGCTTCTTGCCATCTAAGTGTGTGCCGTTGGTTGAGTTCAGGTCCTGAAGCACCCAATCGGATCCAACATGAACCAATTTGGCGTGCATCGAGGATGCAAACTCATCGCTTATCACCATGTCTGAACTCGGAGCTCTTCCAATAAGCACCTCTTTTTTACCCTCGAGCAAAATGTTGGTTCCTGCGGTGCGGCCTGCAAGAACTGCAATTTCAGTCGGATCAAAGCCCTCGACATCTTCGATCCCAAGGTTCGCAGCAGAACCTGCTGTTAGGTCTGGTGCATTTTGCTTGGCAATTCTGCTGATTACCCGTCTGCCGTAAAGGTCAGCGCGAATGACAGACAAGAGGCTCAGAATAAATATCCAGAGCACCGCCACAAAGCCAATGCGAACTAGAAACAGCGCTAGTTCACTCACCCTGTTCTCCCGTCAAGGCCACTAGCTCAAATGAAAACTCTGTCCTACCGGCTGTGATTACGCTGCCCTGGCGCAGCACCAGCTCATTCACCCTGTTGCCATCAACAAAGGTGCCGTTTGTGGACTCAAGGTCCCGGATTGCAGCAATTTCGCCATTGAAGGCAATTTCAAAGTGAATCCGACTTAGCCCGCGGTCATCAATCATGACCTCGGCTTGGTCGTCCCTGCCAAAGGTTGTGGTTCCGTCTCTAAGTTCGTGACGGATGTTTCCGAAGCTGATGATCGGCTTCCATCTGACAGTAGAGCTGACAGCAGCTGAGCCAACCTTTACCCGGCCCCTTGCGATGCTTGCATCCTCTGAAAGGTTCAGCTCGATGTCGCTGGTGACTCTAAAGTTTTTTTGATTTGCGTAGTCCGCAACCTCGGTGCCGATGGCACGGAGTAGCTGATCTGAAACATTCTGTCGATCGCTGGGGTTTAGTTTGATTAGGTAACGGTGAGGAACTAGAACCTTGTCGCCTGAACCATGGTTGGCTGCAATATCCATGGCGTTCTTGACCGCTTGGGAGATTTCAATTGGTTGCAGCTGTCGCTTCGACAGCTTTGCAAACATCGAGCCCACACTGTTCTCAATGCGCGCCTCGGCCTTGTCTAGAAAGCCCACGTTACCTGCTTCCCTTAGCGGTTCTTAGGTGTGGCAAGTCTAGTGCGGAAGACCCCAAATAGCCCCTTTTTATTTGTCGCCAGACAGTTAGACTTAGGGGCTTATTCGCCATCCTTGGCAAACCCAACAAACACTAACGAAGAGAACCCAATTGCTAGAGACCTTTCTGCTCGCCTTTGAAGCGCTTGGCGTGCTGGC
>Ga0209654_1000962_pt1 | contig 25083 bp, 27 predicted proteins | sample SaaInl1SG_22_DNA_FD_184646 | JGI IMG/M metagenome (GOLD analysis project Ga0209654, IMG submission 184646) | Marine microbial communities from expanding oxygen minimum zones in the Saanich Inlet - ESP_161SG_22_DNA (SPAdes) (version 2) | ecosystem: Environmental > Aquatic > Marine > Intertidal... | reverse complement strand
TTCTATTCTCGGTTTGTCTGTATCTACATATGTATATGATAGATATCCAGATGTCAATGAAGGGTTTTTAACAAATATGCGAACAAAACTTGTTAATGGTAAGATGCTTGCATCTTTGGCTGGTAAACTTAACTTTCAAAAACATGTAGTCATATCGAAACAGATTGATTCTAACAATGGAAGAGAAAATAAGAACATATTAGAAGATGCATTCGAGGCTTTCATTGGAGCTATATATTTTGATAATCAAGAAAAAAATAATAATGGATTTGATGTTGCACAAAATTGGATCATAAACGTTATTGAAACATTTGTTGATTTCTCTGAGCTAATACATAAAAATGAAAATTATAAAGATACACTAATTAAGTACTGCCAGCATACTTTCCAGTGGATTCCAAAATTTTATGAAATAAATATAGATGAGGTTAACAATAAAAAAATACATACAGTATGTGTTAAGAATGATGTAGGAGACATTATTGGTATTGGTAAGAATATCAACAGAAAATCTGCCGAAATTGATGCAGCTGAAAAAGCACTACACTTTTATGGGTACTTTGCTAACAAATGATTTCGTTTTATAATCGACTTTGGGTGTTCTATTTATGATTTCCCAACGTTTAGGCTCACGTAACCAAAACATCTTTAGTATAATGATATTTATAATATAATATTAATTTATCTGATTAAATCCTTTTTTACTTTAAGAAATTCATATATCAAATATATCATTCAGAACAGTTTCATATTTAATGAAGAAAGCACATTATATTATTCTCGTAATAGTATTACAATTGTTGTGTGAAGTGTTCACATATTCATGTGAAATTTATTATTATAACGTATGTTGTTACAATTTCCATACATATTTGTTTATGAAAAGTTCAAACATGTGTAAAAAAATTAGAAGTATAGATGTCAATCCAAGAAAGCTTTTAAATAGTTTTACGAATTAAAATTTAGTTTTTATGATGATGACGATGTTGAAGTTGTAGACGATGTTGAAGTTGTAGGCGATGTTGAAGTTGTAGGCGATGTTGAAGTTGTAGGCGATGTTGAAGTTGTAGGCGATGTTGAAGTTGTCGATGAAGTTGTAGGCGATGTTGATTGAGGTGTTGTTGTAGGTTTTTCTTCATCTTGTTCAGGTGATTTACTTGCAGCAACTTTTATATAACCGTAAACTTCACTATTGTCTTTCAAATAATTCAAGTTTGCTCTTAAATTATCAATTTCTACGTTCAAAGTGCTATCAGTAGATTTACTAAGTTCTTCAATGGATTCTAATTTTTCAAGTAGTGTTTTTACGTTTTTCATATTGATTTCATTATTTTTATTAACCACAGCTGAAATTTTCGAATTGATGCCGTTGATTTTCTTCGACATATTTTCTATATTCTCTTCATGTCGTTTTTCTAGCTTTTTAATTTGATATACATTTGATAAAATAAGAAAGAATATCACACATATACATATAGCAAGAATGAATTCTAAAATCATTATTTATTTATACCACCATTTTATTTTAAGTTTAATAGTTTTTTATATACAAATGTAACAATTAGATACGCTATCCATAAATTAATACTTGCTTTTAAGAATCCAGAAACTATGTATTGAAGTTTAAACTTGAATTCAAGTGATCCCACACGTAAAACTTGCTCATCATCTTTATTTGTAGGCAAGAATCCAGCAATCAATGGTTCAATGAACCCAGATGATATATCTCTTGTAAACATACCGATTGCATTTGAGACAAGAATAGCTATAATAAGACCGTCAATATCTCTTTTTTCAAGTAACCAATATAAAAAACTGTTTTTATCCTTCATCAATTTCTGTAAATTTAACATTTTTTACTATATATGTAGATTATTTATTTTATTCTGTTTATTTTATTCTGTTTCATACTCTGAACCAGATTCGGAACTATAATCTGATTCATCAGATACAGATTCAAGATCATGATTTTCAAATCTATCAACAAAATTTCTATCAATATTATTCTTCAAATTTTGTAATTCACGTTCTCTATCATAATGTTCATCTCTAATACTTCTTGATTCTATTTCTTCATCTGATTCTACGTTGTCAAATTCAGTTTTCATGAATCCTTGATAATCTGGATCATAATTAGGATTTAGGGTGTATTCAAGTTTTTGATTATTAAGTTTAGATGGGTTCAACATTTTAATTGACAACAAATAATGAACATCTACACCTTTACAATCATATAATTCCTTTGTCAATTTTCTTTGCAATCTGAAATGCAACTTGGACAACTTTCCAATCGGGTGAAATTCTTTGTATTCGACACGTGTAAATTCTGTCGCATTATCTGCATATCCTGATTGAACATCAACATTTAACATAGCTATTCCAGGGGATACATCATTGGCATCATAACTGCCACGAACATGTTCTTCAATCTCTTTTATATGCAATGTTACATAGTTTTCGGTTGCGAAATTTATAATACCAGGTGGTGTTATCGAGAATTTAGTTGCAAATAATTCAAAATTCTTTACTGGCGAGATCTCATCAATATCATTATCAGGTAATGTTACATTTTCATTAGTATCACCATCTAATACACTCAATGTATATTCTGTTAACTTAATATGTATGTGATTAAAATATTGACTTTCAGGTGGTTTTTGATATTCAATGTAATATTTATCATCAGAATCTTTGTAATATTTGCATCTAAACACAATATTTTGATTTCTCGATTCTGTAAACAAAACATGAATAATAGTTGCTTCACTTGAAAATAAATGAACTGTATTCAATTGATTAATCTCTATTTTGAATTTCTTCACAAATACACCACCATCTTCTGTAATGAGTGTATTTTCCCCAATTTTATTAATTGATATAGAACTAGTATCTGAACTAACAACTGAATAATGAGTATTAATAGTTAATATAGTTTCCTCTTGACCATCAAATACATTAGTTTTTGATATGAATAATTCAGATTCATCTTCACTAGTAAGTGTTTTTAAATTATCAATCAAATAATAATATTCTATAAAAATCTCGTCACCGTCAACTATTTCAAAAGTTTCATTTACCGGAATCTGTAAAATAACATCATCAAATGTATATTTTTTTATTATCTTACTTGAAATATCATTACTTGTATTATTTACACTATAGTGAACCATGGATTTAATAAAAATACCTGCATTATATTTTTTCATGAATTTCAAAGGCAATTTCACTATTTTAGGATTTGTTTCTTTTCTAATCATGTCACTTGGATTAACACTAAATATCTCGGTGAATGTAATCTGCTCAAAACTGTCTACGTGTACTGTTGAAAATGATACTATATCAGTGTTTATACAATTTTTCAAGACCTTGTATATGTCATCATCTATTTCATCAGCTAATAAAGAAAAACCTAATGTTTTATTTAATGAACTGAGTCTTCTGTTTATTATAAATGGAGTTTTATCAGATGTGAATTTCAAAAACTGTTTAGTTGAAATATCTGTTGAAGTATCTTGTGCCTCAACGGCTGTTATGGATGAAAATGTTTTATCAAACTGATTAGAAGCATTTTCTAAAACGTTACTCAATTCGTCCATCATTTTGTTAGCATCTTTATAATCAGTTATTGATAAAGTCATGTCTGTATATTTATATTCGTTAAAATCATTGTTATGAGTCTTTGCAACATAATTATTAGTTAATACACTTAATTTATTATTATGTTTATCAACTGTGAACATTGTTCTTGCAACAGATGCATTTAAAAGTTCCACACCATAAACATTTTTGAAAGGTTCAGGAAATTCTACAACAAATTCAGCTGGAGTTCTCCAACGTTTTTTATCTCGTTTATTAGAATCGACCAACAACACTATATTTTCTTTTACATTATTTTTGTACAAATATTGTATATCATCAATTGGCATAGTTATTATTTTTATAACACTTTTTAATTTTTAAATAGTTCAAAAATAATAAATTTCTCATTATTTTAATATTCTTGTAATAAAATAGACAATTTTAACAAATGTTAGATCATTGTATACTATTTGGACACAGAGGACATCTTGCACAAACTAGAGTAATACCTCAACTTGAAAAAAGAGGAGTAACTTACACAGGTGTTTCCAGAAGTTCAATTTCTGACCTTAGCACTTATTACAATAAAAACGTATTTGCATTTATGTCAATACCAACATCAAACATAATTGAAACAATTGATCCATACTTAGAGGATTTCGAACAGATACAACCAAAAGTCATTCTTGAAAAACCACATGGGGATTCAATTCATAACTTTACAAAAATATGTAACAACTTAGATTTTCATCATATTGATTACATTTTCAACGATCATTACATTTTCAAAAAAGACATTATAGGTATGAACAATATTATTGATGAGAATGAATTTTCAAAAATTCATCATATTAATTTCAAAATTCACGAAGACGAATGCATCAATGATAGAATTCAGTATTTTGATAGTGTGGGTATTCTTCTTGATATGTATCAAAGTCATGTTCTGATGATAGTAGCTAAGATTATTTCCTTGAAATATCACATCTCTATAGACGATGTATTATATACGGTATCTAAAACACCATATGAAGTTATATCCTCGGGAAAATATCCATCTTATCTTGGAACAAATGATACATACTGTGTGCTAAATTTAAAAATTTACGATGTAAATATCACTGTTGATTTGAAAAAAAATACAGATGTCGCTAAAAAACAGATAGATATATATGATGATTGCGATAAGTTACTACATACTCTTTCTTTATCTAATGATAACGGATATGACACTGTTTTAAATAATATTATTGATGAAGATTTCGATAGTTTCATTCAAAAGAACCAGATTGAACAACTGTGGAAGCATATAGAGTATAATATTTCACATGACTAAATACCATTTAAATATCTATAATAATTAATATGGAAGCAAAATCTATAAACAAGATCAAACAAACCAGAAACCAAAAATGTAAAAAAACGTTCGGCAAAGATTATCTATATGATCCAAATATTGACCTATACAAGTTCAAAAGTTCAAAAGATGTAATGCTAAAAAAACCATTCTCAAAAACAGATTGTGTAAAAGATACAGAGGCTATGTATAGCAGCAATGACAAATTCTTTATCAATGTTCCAAATAAAAAAACATGTGATAGATTGAATGGAATATGGGATGGAGAAATGTTAAATAGACAAAACAAAGTTGATAAGGGGATGTGTTGGAAAACAGAAGACGATAGGAAATGTGCCAGTAGAGAAAATGAAGTCATCCATACGAAAAGTAAATTACATAAAAAAACCCTAGACATTAACAAAAAGAACTGCAATAAAAGTAAAAAATGTGTCTGGAACAAGAAATCGTGCAATTCAAAGCGCACAATCTTCAAAAATGACACAGAGTATATTCCCGATGGATTCCCCGTAGATTTATCAAATAAAGACTCATCAAAAGATGTATATGACGCATTGATTGATGACCCAATTATTTCATATGCTCAGTTACTCGGTGAGGGTAATAGATGCACACCTGAGCATTTTAACAAAAAAGAACTTTCATTAGCACAAACTGTTATACACAACATAGGTAAAAGTATATCCCAGAATAATAATTCAAATAGAGGGGTTCTTGCATGGCATTCAACTGGTAGTGGTAAAACTATAACATCAATGGCGATCATGGATGCTTTTTGGAACTCTGATAAAAATATTGTGTTTGTAAGTTCGGTTGAAGCACTTCAAAGCAATCCACCTACAACTTTCTATAAGAATGCTAATTACTTCAAAAGATTCAAGGGTAAATCAGAAGATACTGTTGGTGATATGTTCAAGAAAAGGAATGTCAAATTCATGACATTTTCACAATTGGCACATTTCCTTTTAATTGATAAACCTCTAAAATCAGTGAAAACAGAGGCTGCTAAAGAATATCATAGAACATATTTGTCAAATGCTGTGCTCATTATTGATGAAGTTCAAAATATATTTCATCCTTTACCAAATCAAAGAACAGAACATAATGCTTTGAAAAAGTTCTTATTAGATGAAAATTCTAAACTAAATCGAAATATGAAGGTGTTTATATTAACAGCTACACCTGGTGATTCTGTTGAAGAAACCATAGATCTTTTAAATATGGTAAGAAATCGTAAAAATAAAAAGATTGAAATCCCCAATGTTCTCAACGATGATTCGTTAAATATATTCAAAAATGATATCACTGGACTTGTATCTTATTTCAATTCCGCCAAAGACCTAACACGATTCCCCAAAGTTGTCTCTGATAATTCATACAATTTAGAAATGTTGAGATCACAATTTGAAGCATATGTGAACGCATTTAATAATACTAAAAATAAGGATACTAATTTCGATACATTGTCCAAATCAAATAGGATGAATCAATACTATAAAACACTCAGAAAATATTCCAATATGCAATATAACTTTGATGCAAAAGAACCAGCTACATTTTTTTCAATAAAGATACCAAAATTATTGGAAGTTATATCACAACATCAAAATGACAAACATTACATTTACTCGGCATTCTATGAAAAGAAAGGTTTTGGTGGACAAGGTATTCGTGCAGTAGCCACTTTCTTGGAAAAAGAGATGAATTATGTTAGAATAAATGATGAAAAAGATCTAGATAATTTACCTTTAGGTAAAAAAGGATATGTATTGGCAATTACCAATGAATTGAAAAATAAAGAACATCTCAAAACTCTTGTGAAGTTATATAATGGAAGTGACAAAGTAAATGTTTTCTTGGCAAGTCAATCATTTAATGAGGGTGTAGACTTAAAAAATACTAAACACATTCATCTATTTGAGCCAATGTTGACATTTAATTCTGAAAAACAAGCCATTGGACGTGCTGTTAGATTTTGCAGTCATAGTGCATTACCTTATAAAGAATGGACTACTAGTATTCATCGATATTACTCTAATATCCCTACAGATTTGACTATGTATGATACAACAAAAATGGAACAAAAGATCCAAGATATAGATAGTTTATTAGAAATGAAAAACAATAGTTTAGGAGAACTTAAAGGTAAAAGAAAGGTTACGGAAATTCGTAACCAATTAAAGTCGGAAATAGCGGATCTTTCAAAACAAAAGAAAAAATTAACTAAAAGCGTTAAAGAAATAAAGGATATGAATATAGATAAAATCACAAATATTGATAGCCAAATATATACTGAATCTATAGAGAGAGTATCCGAACAGAATATTATATTAGAGACTATGAAACAAAAAGCAATAGATTGTCACTTAATGAAAGACTATCATCTCAATGGTAATGAAGAAATTCAATGTATTTAAAAAAATATTATATATTACTATTAAGTAATAATCTTCAATCAACTTTTAAACATGACTCAATCCATTTACTCTATCAAAACTATATCAACTTCAAACTATTATGCGTTTAGACATAATAGCATTACCAAAGTCGTATATTTCAGAAATTATGCAGATGCACAAAAAGTAGCTTCTTATTTATCATTAAATCGTTGTGGAAATAGACTTTACGAATATCATCAACCAAGTAACATATACGTGTATCATGATTATTTTGAAATCGAAAAACAAGATAAAGATCTACTCAATTTTTCATTGGCACTTAATAATCTTGGTTATCATGAATGCGAAATAGTTGATGATTTAATTTATTGTATGGATACTGGTATATTTGATATACATTCAAATGTTTTAAATGAATATATTAATGCTAAATTGACAACTATCATGGAGGCATAAAAATTTGATGAGAATGAAAAAATGAAATCAATATAAAGCTTGGACATATATCAAGTAAAAAACATACTTTGTAGTTAGTCATAATGTCTTCCGAATGTGCTATATGTACTGAAAAATATACTAAACAAACTCGAAAAAAAATCATTTGCAACAATTGTAATTTTGAATCATGTTTATCTTGTGTAAAAACCTATTTCAAAAGTGGTGAATCTCGCCCCTCTTGTATGAATTGTTTCGAGAAATTCTCAGAAGAATTTCTTTATGATAATTTTCCCAAAAATTATATTAACAAAGATATCAAAGAAATAAAACAAAATTTGTTATTTGAACAAGAAAAGCAACTTCTTCCTACAACACAGGATATTGCTAAATATGCCGAACACGTCGATGTAGTAGCAAATAGTGTAAAAGATGATGAAAAAGCTTTGCTAGAACTTCATAGACAATGGTATAAACTGAATCAAACTATTGGAAAGAAAAAAAAATTGGTGCAAGATTTCTATAGAGATTATACTATACCAATAAATGAAGACAGTGGAGAAGGTTCAACGTCGTCTGCTTCAAAAGAAGTCAATGTTTTCCTGAAACAATGCCCGTGTAATGATTGCACAGGTTATCTTTCTACACAATGGAAATGCGGCATGTGTAATGTGCGTGTATGTAAAGATTGCCTTGAGATAAAAGAAGAAGGTCATGTTTGCAATCAAGATAATGTTGCTACAGCTAGAGTCATAAAAGAAAGCACTAAACCTTGTCCTTCATGTGGAACAGCCATTGGAAAGATTTATGGCTGTAATCACATGTGGTGCACACATTGTAAGACAGGATTCGATTGGAGAACAAGGAAAATCATTACTGGTAACAATACCAACCCTCATTACTACGAATGGTTAAGACAAAATGGTAATGCTTCTAGGGATTTAGGTGATGTTGTTTGTGGAGGTATTCCATATATTGAATTTTTAATTACGATATTGGATACATCATATGCAGAATTCCCAGAAATATCTTCACAAATTTACATGTTTCATAGACTTGTTGAACATGTGCATGCTATTGAGTTGAGAGAAACGGCTGAAATAAATAATATTGATTTAAGAGTGAAACTTTTGAGAAAACAAATCTCCAATGAAAAATTCAAACAATTAATACTAACGAGAGTGAAAACACAAAGAAATAAAAATAATAAGCAAATGATTTTCTTGACATTAAGAGATGCTGGAAGCGATATATTACAGAGATTTATTGCAAAAAAAGAAAAAACAGAAATAACAGAAATAACAAATGAAATTATTTACGATACAACAAGTAAGGAAATACAAGGACTTATTGAGTATATCAATACTTCTTTCGAAAAATTGTCTATGAAATATAGTTGTTCGAGTTATTGTATTAGTATGAGAAAAAATAGATGGGGTAATAGATGGGGGGGTTATGAATATGTTGTAGAACCATATAGAGCATAGAGCAATCTAATTTGCATCATAATAAATACCACCTATTCTTTTTGATGATAGTAATATATTCATATCTTCCTGTAACTGTTTAATATTTAATTCATCAAATTCATCCTCTATGGCAAAAACTAATTCGTTTAAAATTCCACCTACTGTATCTGTAGTTTTATCATAATCGAATTTTATACTTCTTTTAGAGTCTGTTGAAATCGTAAAAGTATCTTTTAGTTTTTTATGTTTTACTTCTAATGATAATACTTTACACATAGTCCCATATCAATTAAAATATTTGACACAAAAAAATTAAAACGTATAATATTTAAACCTTTTTCGTGTAGTAATTATAAATGGCTAAATATTGTGATACAGTGCTTATCGAATTGTGTGCTGAATTTGCTTATAATGCTTATACCAAAGATATAGATGGTGTGTTCATTGAAAATAAAGAGACTGACTGTCAATCGTTTGTATCAGCGAAAGGTGATGATATTATTATAAGTGGCCAAGGAACCACTACATTCACAGATTGGTATCACGACTTTCAAATATGGAGGACAAAAGTTGAATATTTGGATAATACATTAGTGCATAGTGGATTTATAAAACAATATGATTCAGTCAGAATACGTATACATTTAGAAATAGTAAAATTAATGCAAGAAAAAGACTATAAAAGAATCATTTGCACAGGCCACAGTTTATTCGGTGCTATTGCTACTATTGCAGCATTGGATTGTGCTATTAGATATGACATACCTGTAAGTTGTGTTACTTTTGGTTCGCCCAGAGTGGGTAGTAGAAAGTTTTCTAAATTGTTCAGTAAACTTGTAACGACATCATTTCGTTGTGTAAGACACAAAGATCCCATCACATTCTCACCTCTTCCAGGTAGATTCAAACATGTAAGAGGTGGTATTCATTTTGGTAAAGAGTTAACATTCAATGTGCCATTGTATAATCTATGTGGATGTAGAGTATCTCACCACGATATGGATGACTATCTAGAGTTTATAAAAGATATAAATGAAAAAAAAATCGAAGAAGTAATGTTCAACATGGTAGTTATGTAATTATTCGTTTTATTTACTCTCAATTGAATCCACTAGTTGCATTGGCTCAAAGGAATCAAATGATGAACCTGTGTCTATTGGTCCCATAGATGGTCCAGATGACTGAAATGGTGAGGCAACAATAGAAGCCGCTTCTCCTACACCAGTTGCGGCAGCAGCCACTTTATATGTTTTCACAATATAGTATCTAATAATAGCAGCTGCAATGATTACAACTGCTAATCCTATTAAGACATATGCGATAATTCTACGCATGCCTGTTTTCATTAATGAATCATTGGGATTGTTTGGGTCATAAACAATCTTAACTTTAGAATCCTTTGCAAATAGATTAGTGGTAGAAATGATATTCTCATAGTCTTTATCGTCAACGTTGTATTTTACAGTAGTATTGCAATCTTTATGTGTTTTGTTTTTAGAACTTTTGTAAATATCGCATTTCGAATGAACAACATTGGCTTCTGTTTGTTTAGAATGAGTCCCGTTATTAAAAATGAGATATAATGCTATACATATCATAACAAAACCCATTATAGATGCTCCAATTAGACCTAATAAAGCCATGAAAACTCCAAAATCAGCCGTCGAATCATAAACCTGTTGTGATAATTGTTGTTGTGGAACAGCACCTGATTTCATTGTTTTTCTAGCACGTGATTTAAGAGATTTAGGCTTTCTTTTCATTATTTTAATTCTACATGATATATTTTCCCAAAAAAATCAAAACATTTCATTACAAATACTAAAGCTATTAAACTATAACTCACTCTTCACTTTAACAAAAGTTGTCTCTCCAATGAAAGTTTGATTTTCTTGAAATCAGTGTTCTCGTATACTCTAATACAATAACCTTTAGCAAACTCCAAGTATTTCTTCACATATCCCTTGATAACGTTCTTGTATACTTTCATACACTTCACAATAACCTTAATAATCTCACTCACTTGGAGATTATTCAAATAAGCCACAACTGATACCAATGTTATGAAGAATACGAAATGCACGAAATTCATGTATTTCTGTTGTGTGTTAATCTTCGACTTGTAAGTATCAACACTATCACTTAAGTCGGCTATTTTTGCATCAGTTGATTTCACATAATCCTCATGTTTCTCGACTTGACTCTGTAGGGCTTTTTTAATTTCTGCAAGCTCTTGTTCCAAAAGTTTCATCCTGTCTTCTTGTGTGTCTTGATTGTGAAATGAACAGAATTCAGTTCCTTTGACTCTGTAACAATTGCACCTAGCATCATTGGCTTTGATAAAAGCACAATACTTTTGAATAGCAACCATTTTGATTTGATTTAATAACTGGATTGTTTGTATATTGAGATATTACAAACAAAACAAAAATGCAGATCAATTTTTAATATAAAACTCTTTTTTGTCACATAATTTTTCAACTATTGAAATTGTCCTATCATCAATTTATTCACCTTTTCGAAATGTTTTTGAATATTTTTATCATACTCTTGAACATTTACTTGTCTTCTCATCTCTTGTTCTTTTTCCTTTTTCAACCCAGCTTCGATAACTCTCCTATCTTCATCAGAAAGAGTAAATGATTGAGCTTCACGTTTTTGTTCAATATCATTCATATTTTTAAAAGTTTCATGTTGTTTCAAATATCGTTTATCCACCAATTTATTTGTTGTATGAGCTTTCATATAGTCACAATAACCTAATGCAGAAGCTTTTGTCGTGTCACTACTGTAATCATCTATACGATCCACACCTAGTTCATTGTATGCCAAAGATTTAGAAAGCATAAGTGCTTCTGGCTCCTTGTAAATAACCATTTCTTTATTCATTACAGCTTGGTCATCGAAAGCTGAATTAAAGTCTTTAAAATTCTTCACTTTTTTCTTGATGTCAATATCTTCACGAACTGCACTGTGTTCTCTCATCATATGTCCATATCCTTCATCCACCGTTGAATCATGAAATCTATTATCATCAAATACTTTATTGAACTTCTTTTGAAAACCCTCTTGATCATCGTCTAATCTAAAACTGACATGTTTTGTTTTTTTCATAGTTGAAAATTCTCGCCGTGATTCGTTTTTGAGTTCATTAAAATCTTTATCACCAGATTGTCCTTTTAATTTTTGAAATATCGTCTTGTAAGATTCCACCACTATGTTGAAAAGTTCCTGGTTTCCGCCTTTGTCGGGATGAACTTTTATTGCAACTTTTTTGAAAGCATCGCGTAGTTGTTCTATTGAACAGTTACGACTTACATTTAATACTTTATATGGATCCATTCGTGATTAGTATTATATAAACTTTAAAAACTTTTTTTTAAGTAGGTAAAATATTTTCAAATAGTAAATAAATATGAAATTGCAATATATGAAATTAGTATTTATTCTGATATTTTTAATAGTTTGTTATAAAATATATGTTACATATACAAGAAGATTACGTAAAGATGTATTTGTTATCACGTACGAAACTGATACTAAACATAAAAATTTAAAATCCCTTGAAGATACACTAAAAGCTAACAACTATAGATATAAAGTTATAAATGAAAGAAAATGGAAGGGTTTTGGTGGAAAAATAAAAAAACTCAAATCATACCTTACAAATTTGCACCCAGAACAAATCGTCATTATAACTGATGCTAGAGATGTATTGAGTGTAAATTTCAAAAATGACCAATTGTATTCATTCGTAACTAAGAAAGACATCAATAATAGAGTAATTGTCTCAACAGAAATAGGGTGCTGTGTTCCTGCAAAATTCAAGCCTGGACAACTTAGGACAAAAGATGGTAAAGTGTTGAATAGAACTTTTGATAAAAAAGAGTCAAAAGATAATTTCGATAATGAATGGAAAAATATGTTTAAAAAACAAGCCGATAAAGCCGGGATTAAACATCCAGTCACACATAAACAAAGTATATATCTAAATGCTGGAATTTATTGTGGAAAAGTCAAAAATATCTTAAATATTTATACTTTGATGAATATAGAAGATAAAGAAGATGATCAATTAATCATGAGCGAAATATTTTATCATCATCCAGACAAGTTCTTATTCGATTACAACCGAGAAATCTTTTCAAATTCACATGTATGGGATAGTTTCAATAATAAAAAGTTTGATGATGACTCTGGTTGTTATTATAAAAAAGATGGTAAAATCATAAAAGACACGTATTTGAATTCGAAACCATTTTTCATACATACTCCTGGTAAGCATTTCAAATGCTATGATTATATCTTTGAAAATTTTATTTAATCTTCCATAATATTAAATGAAAAACCCCATTTTTTCTATGTCAATCAATAAAAAACGGGTTATGTATCTTTTAGCCATCTTATCAATTTGTGTGATAATTTATAAAGTTGTTCCTATTCTTCTAAAAAAATACAATAAAACAAAAACCTTCGGTATTTTATTTGCAAATACAAGTAACTTAGGCGATGATGTTCAGACTATTGCACAAATGCAATACATTCCAAAAGGTGCTAAAACTATAATTGTTGATCGTGAAACAGTTAATGAAGAAAGTAGAAAATGCAATCTCATAATGAATGGCTGGTGGATGCATAATGATAAAAACTTCCCACCTCATAAAAACATTAACCCTTTATATATTGCATTTCACATAGAGAAGAAAGGTCTAGTTTCAGATAAAGCGATTAAGCATTATAAAAAACATCAACCTATTGGGTGTCGTGATATTCACACAATGAACCTGTTGAAGAAAAAAGGGGTCGATGCATATTTTAGTGGTTGTTTAACATTGACCTTGAAAAATCCATTTACAAATCCCAAACGAGATAAAATTTATATTGTAGACGCTCATTTAACTTCCAAAAAAGTTTATCCATGGGGTAGTGATCATCTTTTAGCCAAACTCATTCCGAAACATATTCGTGATCAGGCAGAATATATTGAACACGAAATTCCAGAAGATCTTGATCAAAATGATATGTATGCTAGACAAAAATATGTAAAAGAAAATTTACTTAATAAGTATGCTCAGGCTAAATTAGTAATTACTTCTAGATTACATTGTGCTCTCCCATGTGTAGCTTATAATACACCCTGTATCGCATTATACAGTGGAATCAATACTGATAACAGATGGGGAGGATTAAAAGACTATGTGTATGGATATACATCCGTAGATGATAAAGTCGAAATGGACTTTAACAATCCTAAACCTAGACTCACTTTAAAAGAATTAAATGAGCTTCAAACAAAAATAAGAACAGATATAGAATCTCGTGTCAAAAATATATGAAATAAATGAAAGTCATAATAATTATACTCGAAGTTCTAATGATTCAAATTAATATATCATTCATATTGTAAAATAAATAAAATATATAATAATAAAAATGAGTGTTACTTATATTATTGCTATTATAATTATACTTTTTATTGTTATTTGTATGACATATGTTAAAAAAAGGATTGTTTACATACATAAACCCATAATCAAAGAAAATGAAATAACATGTAAAGTATATTTTAAAGGAAAGTATGTCAAATTCAAAAATACTTATCATAACATGGATTTATTATTGAATGATGATATAGAAGGTTACATAAGTTTATTCATTCCCCATCTTCTTTTATCTGGTGATATTCTACTAACTTCATGTTATGTAGATGACACGTATATGAAGAACTTAAAACAAGTTACATTCTATTATGAAAAATGTTTAAATAAAACTTTTAAATTAAATATTTATGCTCCAATTACTCATAAAAAGTATAATAAAAAACAATCAATATGTACGTTTACAGGCGGAATAGATAGTTTCTATACATTATTATCTAAAGAATCGTCAATTGATAGTGTTTTATACTGCATTAACTATGACATTTATAAAAATCAAACTGAACTTTTGAAACAGCAAATCAACGTTATAAATACTGTTGCCAAAAGTTTAGGTAAAAAAGTTATCATTTGTGAAACAAATAATAGAAATGTATTACAACATTTAAAATCATACAATTGTAATAATACTCATGATAGATGGGGTGTATATCTGCATGGTATATGTATTTTTAACCATGCTTATAACTTATCAAACTATTATTCTGAATTTTATTTCCCATCAACATTAAGTGCTAACAATGAATGGAAATTATGGGGTTCAGATCATAAATTGGATAAACATTTTTCATCTTCACATTTGCATATTTTTACTCATGGCAATGTTGACAGATTTCAAAAAACAAAATATTTGTGTCTAAACAAAAAAAAACAACTAGTATTTGATAATCTCAAGGTATGTTGGTCAAATTCTAACAAAAAGTTTAATTGTTCAAAATGTGATAAGTGCATAAGAACAATTTTATCAATAGGAACAATTGATAAAAAAAACTTAAAAAAATTGAAAACATTTTTTATAGACAAATCATATGATGAATTAAAAAGCACTTATTTATCAAATAATAACAACTTAAATTTTGTTACCAAAATACAAAAAGATATACTTAAACAATATTTGTCAGAAGAATCAACTTCATAATTTGACTTTCATTCTAGCATTTACATCATCATTTTTCTTTTTAATAATTGGCATTTGAATGTCAGTTCTTGAACCATTTTGATGAATAATAGGATTCTTAACAGTATAAATATTAAGAATATCGGGGCTCAATTCACTCATATAAGAGTCGATTTGTTGTGTAATAGGGAACAAGCTGTTAGTTTTTAACATTTTCACGATACCTGAATAGGAAATTGCATAACAGTGTAGTAATATGAATCTGTCAACTTTTCTATAATTCTTCATATTTTCACACTCTTTACAATGGAAACCAAACAATAGAACATCCCAATCATCAGGAACACCTTTCATAGAATTCATCATTCTTTCATACATGTTCTCAGGAAGTGTTACATCGTCTTCAAAAATAAGACCATTCTTATGACCTTTTTCCACTATATCTTTCCAAACTTTGACATGTGATAAATAACAACCAATGGCACCTCGTGTCAATTGATAATGTTTCGAACGAAACCCTGTCGTTTCAATCTGTTTCAACTCTCCCTTAGCTGTCTCTGATAACGGAACCCGTGTTATATCAATTTCACTTCCATCTACTGCATTCATGCGTAATACTTTCATGTCTTTCATATCAGAATCATCTAAAGAATTCATGAACCTTTCCAATCTATCTGGTCTTCTCTTCAAATTAATTAAATAAATTTGGTCGAAAACATTCTTTTTAGTTGTTTTCATCATATTCGCCAAACAAAGTGCTATTACTAAAATAATACTTAAAACTATAATATAATCATACATAGGTATTTCTTATAATTATAAGATAAAAAATATAAAACATAATGTTTTTAATGAGACTATATAGTCAAGTCAACATGTTGAAAGCTTGTTTCACGAGTTGTGTTCCTTTTAAATATTGAAACAAACAATTTAGCACATTTACGTAATAATTCTATATGTTGATTGATCATTTTTAGACCAAAACGTAACTTTATATTTTTACGAACAAGAAAGTCTTTTGATAAGTCAAATGCACCAAGAGTTTTTACACATATGAACTCATCATCATATAATTGAATAGTAAACTCACCACCACATAACCACTTTATCACACTCATGTTTTCTTTCACTATGATGTATGAATCAACTATTTCATTTTTGAATGAATATTTTATCTTAAACTTATACCCTCCCCTTTCGATTACTGTTCCTTCAGTTAAAAGTGGATCCCCTTTAATATCAACAGAATCTTCGTGTGTATACATACATGTTCCTTCACATACCTCGCAAGGAATATCATTGATGACATTTACACATTTACCATTGCATATACCACATGCAAATATAGGAATATTCAAATCTAGTCCAGTTCCATTGCAATATTCACAACGTCTAGTATTTATTTTATAGTCTTTTATACCTGTTTGATTACACACCTCACATATTTTTTCACTACTCACTTTTTCAGTTCTGTGTATTCCATTCAAATATTCTGAAATATCAATCTTTAATACATGAATATCTTGTTTTGACGTTTTTCTCTCTTTCTTTTGTTCTGCACTGTGATCATAAGAGAAAAAACTTGCAATATTATCAAATAGCTCATCCTCATACAACGTCGTATCATAACTTTTTCGCTTACCTTCATCTATCAAAGTATCATATGCTTGTTGTATTTGAATGAATTTCGACTCCTTATCTTTATCGCCCTTAGTTTTATCTGGGTGATACTCTTTAGCCAATTTATAATACTGCTTTTTTATTTGATTGTTATCAGCATCTTTTGAAACATTTAATAACTCATAATAATTCATTTAACACATACACTTAATTAATGTAATAGGAATCTTTTTAAGCTCTTTTTATATGCTTCTGACAGCATTTATAAATAATGTTCTAATATAAGAAATATATATGCACCAATCACTTTTAGCATTATATCATACACATGTTATGTATAAAATGCATATGAATACTAGTAAAACAAACGATTACACAAAACTTATATTTTCAGCAAAAAAAATAAAAAAATGATTTACCTTTTTTTCTTCTAAAATAAGTATAATCAATATTGAAAATGATGTTTGACCAAAACTTTTTCTCCGTGAAAACCACGACTACAACTGTTCATGTTCATAATGGACTACAAAGACAGAATGCTTGGAGTGAAAAAGATCTTACCGCTTTGATGGATATGCATTACTCCAAAGATAGGCAGTAATCATGAATACAATTATGCATACAAGTATAAAAACTAAAAATAATAACCTTGTATTATTTTTTGTACTATTGTCAAAATTTTGATATATTCTCCACGCATCATCATATGATACTTGTCTTTTCTTCAATTCCCTGTTAACTATATTATGAATGTCAACAGTCCATTTAAAAAGTGTTTCGTTGTTTTCTAAATCACTCTTCTCTAAGGGTCTCTCTTTTAAATGTTTGACATAATTAACAGAACATTTATAGCAGGGGATGACCTTGTGAAGATTCTCAAAAAAAGTCTGAAAATCTCTTTTATCTTCATTGCTTGGTTTCTCGGGATAATCTAATGCAATAAAATGTATTGTGTACCAAAAATGCTTTCCCCAAATATCAGGTTTCATCTTATAATAAATATAAACAAAAAAGTTGCATTCTTATTTATTTAATAACTTCGTAATTTTTTTTTGTAATATAATCAACTCATCTTGTGACATATTTTCAATCTGATTTTCATCTACAGGAGATGACAAACTCTCTTGCTTTAATGGTTTTGAGTTCTTTTTTAATTTTTCTTCAATTAGAGAATCAATATCAATATCCGTATCTTCCTCTATATCCTCTACAACCACTTCAGTTTCATGTTTATCTTCTGCATACAAAGTTTCGTCTTTTTTATCATTAATTGAAAGCATTTTGTTAATATCATTCATAATGTCAGACGATTCCTTTATATCGGGATAAAGGTCTTTTGTAGATTCAATTATGGCTTCATGGAACTTCTGAGCCTTATCTTTCCACGTATATTTTACCACATCTAATCTAGCTTGTTTACCATGGGAAATGATGAGATCTTTATCACCATAATACTTTTCAAGAGCTGATACATAATCATCAATAGAACATAATTCCATTTCCCCACCTACTGCATCCTTTGCAGTATCTCCATAAATAGAAGTTACTGGTTTTACCATGATACTATTATTCTCATTAAAAAAATCTTTAAATCCACCTACACCAGGAACCACTTGAGGCACACCTACACCAGCTTGTTCAAAGTTACATAAACCAAAACCTTCCCCATCACATGTATTGAAACCAATATTTGCGGCATTATACATGATGTTAATATCATAGTCTCTAAGTTTTTGTGGATTCTGAATGAAGATGAAATGGCTCTTCAATTGTTCTACAGATAAACCATACTTTAACCCTTCATATTTAAGTAGTTCCGCAATGTTCCACGAACCCTCAATAGATGTCATGACCAGAAGTTTGATCTTTTCACCAATATGTTTCGAGACAAACTTCACATATGCCATTATACAATGATCCCAACGTTTTCTTGGTTGATTTCTATTCAAATTCAGAATGATGAAATCATCTTGATTCAAGTCGAAATATTTTCTAGCCACATGTTTTGGTATGGGAAAATATTGATTTTTATTGAACCCATGTTCTACTGTCCACAATGGTTTGTTGAAATTTTGCTCAACAAGGCACTTTTTCCAATATTCTGTAAAAGCAATACCACCATCCGAATTTGAACAAATAAAATCAATTAAGGCTTGTTTTTCGTTTCTATAAACAATATCAATATAAGGGATTATCTTGAATTTTCTACCTTCTATTTCACTTATGTTTTTTAAAAGTGTACTAATCACAATTAAATCGTTATATACTATGATAATGTCAGGTGCTAATTGTTTGACATAATCAGCGAAGTTTTTTTCTCCAAAACCCTTATTTTTAGGTTCTTCATTTTTATAAGCATCGTAAATCTCAACATTGACCGGTAGTTCACGTTCTTTTATATGATCCTTGTCATCGTAAAAATTTTGAAATCCCCATATATGTAACTTGATATCATCATACTTTGCTAATTCTTTTGACAATTCATAAACAACCTTCGAATATCCATTAAATTGATAGGGATGTGTACCACAAAATAAGACTTTCCTTTGCATAGTGTTTAAAATAAAAAAGTATAAATATTTCTACGTTAAATACGCAAAAATATCTATTCACGATGATTCCACAATACTATGTGTATCAAGTTCTTCGTCATACATATATGTTCCAACACGTGTCATATGAATATCATAGGCTTCCAGTGTTTTTTGTTTGATATAAAATAATTGACCCGCTATCTTGATTGATCGATAGTTCTTTGATATAGAAAGATTAGGTTTTTTTATAGTCGCAGTATTAGATTCCATAACTGATTCTTTTCCTTCTTTTTTCGGTTCATTAACTTTAACGGTATTATTCTTTTTTATTGTGGTTTTAATTGAATCAATCATCGTTGTTGGAATAATTGTTCCCGATAATCTAGATTCATCTGCAGGTTTTTTATGCATTCCGCAATACAAATCCCCCTTTCTAGACTTAGAACACTGAGAAATAGTGTTCATATTATGATCAAATTTACAAGATAGGCAGCACTTTTCGTTAAAAGCATCTTCGATACGTTCATCGTCTGATAAATATAAGTTAAAATCGTTATAAATATCAATACCATGTGTTTGTTTGATTGTCTCACATTTGACTAAAACATCATTAAGTTTATATTTATATGTATCAAGTAATACCGATTGATTGGATTTGGGAGCCATTATAATTAATAATGTTTCACTTTATGAAAAACTTGAAAAAATAAATATGTTATGTTATCAATTTTTAGTATATTTGAAATATTTGTTGAAGTTTTATGGATTCATATCTTTTAAACTTTCTCTTTCAGCAAATTTCGTCAATTTATTAATTAAATCAAGTGATTTTCTACCATCATCGGTGGAATTACTATCTTCACTTATTCTCTTTATCTCTTCACTATACCTTTTCTTGATATCATTAATTTTCTTATTCTCTTCACTATTTCTACTTTGAAATTCACTCATTCTTCTTTCAATAAGCTTAGGTTTATTTTCATTTAGTTCATACGATTCATTTGATTCAATTGTATCCATAACATTTATTCTAACATCGTCTTTACAAACAATTTCATTACTGTTGCGTGTTACTAACGTAATTAGTTCATCAATTTCACCTGCGTGATTATCTCTGATTTCCTTCAGTTTTGAATCTAAACTATTCTCCACGTGTGAAGGAATCGTTGGTGCAGATTCTATGAGTTTATCTATCTTTTGTTTACACTGTTTTATATATTCTGCTATATTTGAATAGACTTTCACATCTGTATCTGATAGATAAATATGCATTTTAATCTCTTTGGAAATCTTACTATACTCTATAGAATGACTGTTATGATTAGCTTCTAATTTCTGAATATTCAAGAAATTATGTATCGTTGTAAGTATAGCTGTTATAAATCCGAAAAGTCCAATAAATATACTTATCAAATTTACACCATTAATAATTGCAAATTGTGTTTCACCTGCATTCAATAGACCCAATGTTCCCGTTGAACTTGATAAGATTATAATTGGAATCATGAAATAAAAATTCAATCTCGAGTAATATTCGGTTGATTTCTCATGTAATAAATGATATGCGTTCGTTTCTAATTCCCAACCTTTTAATATTTTAAATTCTGCCATACAAAACTACTTATATTATAGTTGAAATATTTTAAATACTTTTGTCACTATAAAATTCTTGAATCGTTGTTTGTTTATTTTTCGTATCTTTCTTGATAGTGAACAGTTCATTATGTGTAGTATTAAATGTGTCACACAGTTCTTCGATTTGTTCTGATACAGATATCATAGGATACGAATTAGTAAAATAAATCACATTGTTATTATTTTTTCGGTAGGTTTCAATATCTAAATCACCTCCAAATACTTTCAAAGTCTCTCGTGGTTTCGCACATTTTATAGATTCTTGAATACCAGATTTAATTGCCATGAGATTCAAAAGGTTAAATCGTTCCCAAATATTAATATTCAAATCTGTTATTGTATAGTTATGTGCAACCGCGCATTCGAAACTACAATAATTACCACTACAGTAAAAAACATTATTGACATACTTCAGTGGTATACCAACAGGCGAATTTGTAAAAGAATGACAACACCAATGACAGTATGTATCAGTTTGTGTTGGCCAAGGTGTATTATCCATTGTCTTACGATCAGAATCTGTTATATTTTCTGTTGTAGAAATATTCAATGGCACGGTAGAAAAGTTATCTTCTTGAATGTAGGCATTCGGAACTAACATATTCGGATCATATTCACAAAATGATTGTTCATGTGTTAAATGATCTAATTCATCAGATTGTGACTTTTTGATATGAATGATTTGAGGGATTTGATCATTTGTATCAGTGTTTGGTTTTGTAGAAGATTCTTTTTCTTTATCTGGTTCTACAGGTTTCTCAACATTTTTAGGTTTTCTTCCTCTTTTTTTCTTTTCCATGTTCAATATGTGAATATATGTGAAATATGTTTAAATAAAATACTGTTATTATAATAATCACAGTATGGAATATATCATAATAGTGCTCGAAAAAGCACCATTCATAGATCCATTGACAGCTTTGGGCATAGTCGGTTATTCATTAGTGACAACAGCCGTTATTGGTTATTCTGGTTATATGTTATCATCTCAAAAACCCACTAAAGAAAAAATCGATTAATTTCTATTTTAAAGAAAAAAATGATACAGACTTTTATTTTAAAAACATAAAACAAGAAGCTAACATAAACCAACGGACAAAATGGAGCAAACATTCATAACAATGAAAACAAAGCAACAAATTGTCGAAGAGTTAGACACAGATGACTGTGTTATTATCGAATAATGATATGTAAATATCAATAGAAAAGTTATTAATATAATTTAGTTTTTTTTTCCAAAAAATGATCATATATATGATTCCGTTATCAATCATATATTTGTTCTAAATTTCTTCAAATATCTTTTCCAAAAAAAATGATATGATTATACTCAATTGATTAAATACTTAGAAAAACACATTTAAATAAACATGACAAGAACACACCCATTAATCGAATTTCACAATCTTATGCAATGTGCTAAAGAAACAAAATATGACAGTCTAGAGAGAATCCATATATGTATTAGGATACTTGATGTTATATTATACTATGGACAACAAGAAAAATATAGACAAGAGATTTTGAAAAAAAACCATTTCAAATTATTTAGAACTGGACGTGATAAGTCATTGCAGTTCTCTAATGAAATGAAAGGTAAATATAAACATGTATTTTATCCTTATATCTCAAAGTTTGAAAATTTTCTCTCTAAGTATGACCCCGATGAACGAGAACTCGAAAATTAGAATGAAGAATGAGATAATTTAGTTTCTTTATAAAAAAATGATCATATACGTAATTTAAGATGAAACATATTAAGAATAATTACTATTATACATTCATTTAACTTTTAAAATGGACTCAAAATACGATTTACACAAGGGTATTGATATTCTCTTCAACAAAGATAATGATAAAATCATAGTTAAATTGTAAAAAATGATATATGATATATGAATATGTTCATTCTACATAAACTGAAACGTTGGAAAGTAAAATTATGTCTATTGAAACCGTTGGTATTATTATTGGTATAGTTGTCGTTTTTGTTTTCACAATAGTTACCACATGTACATGCTGTGGCTGCATGATGTCAACAGCTATTTTGAATACCGATACAACAACTGTGCATCCTACTACTGAAAATAAAAATTAAAAACAAAATACTCTTAATATTTAACAAACAATTTACAATTGTTTTTTCTCCAAAATCTTTTTCAAGTCTTTCACATTATCATCATCTAAACTGTTCTTTTCATAAGCTTCCAAAATTTCAGTCAGTTGATCGTTAAAATTCAAGTTTAATTTATTTATAGCTTCGTCTGTGAGACTTTTCAAGTTATTTATAGTATTCGATTTATCATCATATGTTTTGTCCATTGAATTAAGTAGATCCTCTATTTCATCAAGGAAATAATGATAATTTTTCAAGACTTTACTCAAGTCAACAATTACATTCATTGAAACTTTGAACCCATTAGCAAGTTTGTCATTGACTTCCGAGTATTGCTTGATAGTATTTTTTGTTTTTTTTTGCTTTTTTATATTGTTCTTCAAAGCTTTGTGAATTTGATTCATCTGTTCTTGAGTAGGATCATCTAACTTACCCAACATGATAATTAATTATATAAAATGTTTTAATTACGGAGTGCTACTAAGACCAAGACTTTCTCTAACCAATGCTAAATACTCTGGACTTGTAAAATAATTCCTATAATGCTCTTCTTGTGCTGCTAAAAGCCTATATGTTATTCGTTCTTCAATCTCAGAAAACACTCTACATGTTGGAACCACGTCTCTTCTTGCATCTTTATCTTGTAAGTCATCAGTAATTCTTACTAATCCATACTCTGTTTCTGTTGCTATAGGAAGCTTTTTCCATTCCATTTTACCACTTGAATTTCCTGCAACCAAAAATTTACCTGTTGGATTAGTTGATGCTCTGTAATAAAATTTATCATTCACTTTTAAATGTCGGAAATGAACAGCACCACCTGATATTCTAACATTATTAATATCTTGTGTAGCCATACTTCCTAATCCTAGGTTAGCACGTGCTTTTGCTATATCATTTAAGTCTGCTAAATTACTATGACCAACTATGAATCCAACATCGTTGTTGAATCTACTGACGTTATATGGATAATCCTCTAAATCAGAATATTTACCAGTTACAGCCACTTTTTTCAACTCTAAATTACTTCTAGCATCACTTTTATTAGTTAAATCACTTAAATTGTTATTTGCCCTCAAGTAAACATCGTTGCCTTGTAAATCATTTACATTTACTGGAATATTAGCTTTTAAAGTATTTAACTCGGTTGTCAAAGAATAAATGTAATTAGATAAAGCTGTATATGAAATGACTGACACATTAGATCTTGCATCAGGAACATAATTGATATAGTCATTGATTATATACACGCTTCCTGGATTTGTCTCTGTCGCTAAAAAGTCATCTAGAGATTTGAATTGTGATCGTTTATTATTATCGAAAGTTAACACCTTGTCCCTTATATTCTCTGTAGTATTAAATTGTAAATTACTTAGTGTAATAT
>Ga0209654_1000960_pt1 | contig 25095 bp, 30 predicted proteins | sample SaaInl1SG_22_DNA_FD_184646 | JGI IMG/M metagenome (GOLD analysis project Ga0209654, IMG submission 184646) | Marine microbial communities from expanding oxygen minimum zones in the Saanich Inlet - ESP_161SG_22_DNA (SPAdes) (version 2) | ecosystem: Environmental > Aquatic > Marine > Intertidal... | reverse complement strand
CTTTGTTTCAATTCCTACGGCGTGTGCAGTCGAATCGACATGGAGAGTGTCTTCATCAACGGTCAAGTTTGAGGATACATACACATTACCTACAACATGAAGGTTAGCGTCCGGTTCTTTTGTTTCAATTCCAACAGAATGTGTCGTCGCATCGACGTGGAGAGTGTCTTCATCAACAGTCAAGTTACTCGAAACGTACACATTCCCTTCGACGTGAAGTTCCGCATCGGGGTCTGTTTCCTTGATACCAATTTTGTCCCCCACAGAAAGGATATCAGTCGTGTGTGTGTTCCCAGTGACATACAAAACATTAGAACCAAATTCATCCACGAAAAGATTCGAACCAACATCGAGTGAATGTGTTGGTGTCGCAGTCAAGATACCTACGTTGGATTCTGTGAGCACACGACCGTACACGCGAACATCAAGCGATGCATCTGGTTTAGGGGTAATCACTGATCCATATGAACTACTCTCCGTGTATGTCATCACGAGCTCATCGGTACCCTCTATAAACCCGACGGCTACGTTCGAAAATGGACGATGCATGATAAGACCAAGATCCGAAGAGACATTCTCTTTTCCGAGTTCGATGATGGGATCTTTCACGATCGTGTTTACGGTGGCAACCGTCGTGAGGGCACCATTCACAGTCATGTTCCCATCCACCACCAAATTATCTTGAACATACGTGTTTCCCAAAACAGTGAGAAGGTTTGAACCTTCAGTGTCTACATTAAATGTTGAACCCACGTCGAGTGTATGGATCGGTGATCCATTCGCTACACCAACATTGGAGAGGGTCGTGACAGACGTGATCGCGTTATTGAACGACACGGTGTTTGCGGTGACATTTCCATTGATAACAGCCGCTTCAAGTGAGAAATTGAGAATATCCTCAGCGATCGCACCGGAATCCATAACCTCTTTCGTGACTTGGTTATACGCCAAGACGGTGATCCTTCGATCCGAGAGGTCTGTACGTAGACGAAGGGGTGTCATGTACACAGAATCTGAGAAGGGTACATCAAGCTGTTCATCACTCGCGTTGAACACAATGGTATTTTCCGCCTGGTCATCAGTGCAGTTTTTACCGAACCGAATCTTGGTTGAACGTTCCACCGTCGGCAAGTTCTTGACCATTTAATATAGATTAGCATTTTAATTCGCGTAGAGAAGACCGGCCATACCGTTCTCGATACGCAAGATGTTATAGTTGACCGCATAAATGGGGTCATTGATAGGCAAGTCTTCACTCATGATCTTGGCTGAAGAGAGGCGACTAAAGTTAAGTGTACCTGTAGGTTGGAGAGAGCTCGTAGAGAGACAGAAGGGGTACAAAAAGAAATCGGGTGACGTGACAAAATTCGTGTGATAATAGCTCATGACATCAATATAATGTGGTTTTCCCCATCGGTAATTACTCACATCAAGGCCATTAATATTTAACTTGACTTTATTCGTAGGTGACGTAAGTGCACCATCCGTCGTCGTATCAGATGAAGCGAGATACTTAACTGGATGATTAAAGGTTAAATCTTGAATTAATTCACCAGATGCAATATTTCTCTGAACTTGGGTAATCAAAAGATCGTGTTTACGCGAGGCGATGTTTCCACGTTCTTCGTTATCTAAATAATAATAATTGGCGAAACATTCAACGTTATAGTTAGAGGCGGTGGTCGCCCAGTGAATACGAATTTCCACATTGTGATAATTGAGCGCCACGAGGGGAAGAGCACATTGAGGCCCTTCACAGAAGAAGAAGCGTAAGGGGTAGAAAAAGGAACGCGCACTCACACCTGGATGCGTACCGTTCGCACTCTTTGACACATTTTGAGCAAACGTGTCGATAGCAATCTTTTCTGTAAATACAGAATCCTGACTATCTACGAGAGAACCACCTATATACAGTTCGACTTTATCGATAATAGTGTCCCAACGCTGTGTGTCGAGAGCCTGTGACGTATCATCGAGTGTAAAATAGACGTAGCCTAAGAGATCTCCAGTACGTTCGAATTGAACGCTGGACATTGAATTGTTTTTCACCGCTCCATGTATCGTTTGCTTTTCGATGGACTGTGAAAAATTAGCATGTCTTTTGAACGTTGAACTGAAAAACGAAATTTCAGGATTACCCACGATATATTCATCCTGGGCACCTATCGCAATCAATTGAACGATACCGGCGGACATGGTAATACTACTTTAACGGGAGAAAATTACAAATTGGGTTTTCTACACACAAAACGAATGACGATAAAATTATTCTTCGCGGGACTCGAAGGGGCGATGAGTGTACCATTTTCGTTACGAATATTGACAGTAAAACGATCAATACTACGGATTGGGTTTACGTATTGTGTCACGACTGGATAATTATCCTTGAAACTGATAGTCGAGGTTCCCTCTCCCACTAAACTCGCGAACGAATTACGTACGATACTCGCAGCAGCTTGACCATTTGGTTCATTCGATGCACGTTCAGTGAAAATGCTGTCAAGTTCTTCAATGGAAATATAACAATGATTGGTCGTCACATCAGTGTTGATATTAGTAGCGAGTAGCCTAGCCTGTACCACATTTTTCAGGGGTTGTTGAAGATGACACGTGAACGTATTCGCCACCGCTTGACCGATCGTATCGATGGTCACGGTGTGATACTCGTGTTGAAGATCAGGAATCAACTGTGTAGGGGCTGTAATGAGCGCCATATATCATTAGCTTAGATTAAAGATCCACCGATCCCACCCGTGATGTCGTACCCGGCTTGGTCGGACACAAGCTTTTGAGCACCACACACACCTCCTGGAGTAAGACCCTTCGAGTAGGGGCTGTCCTTTTTACCGGATCCGGCGGTACATTCCACGTTGACGGGGAGATCGAAAATGGATTGATCACTGACCGTCTTAGTCGTGATTGGTTTGGGTTGGTACTTGCTCACGGTACCATTTTTAAAAGCGGCCAAAGCCGATATGATCAGAAGAAGAACGACAATCATGGTGAGGGCGTTACGGTTGACACGATTGAGGGTAAACATTTATAATGAACAAAGATTTTTTTAAACTGCGTTAAAGGTAATTTTTTTAGTTTCTGTATAAAGAGTAGATGGACGAAGAGATCGTACTCGATCGAGGACATGCTAGTGTCATGAAATTGGATGCCGATGAACAGGCCATCATGGATGAAATTGAAATTTCTGCTCCTGCGCCTCAACGTGTACCGCGACCAACATTCAGACCACCCCAACAACATATGCCCGAACAACAGGAGGCGATGGATGCTTTCGTGAACCCAAACAAGCAGACGAATCAGAATGTATCCGCCCCTGATGAAGAAATTGATTACGGTGAGGGTGAAGACACCAATTTTTTTGATGATGGTGAAGACTATGGTCAGGGTCAGGGGATGGAAGAGGAGAAACCCACGAAGGGGTATTCTTCCGTCGATGAAGAAAAGGCGGACCTCATTAATAAGCTCGGTCGCCTCGAGAAGAAGGGGTTCGCCGTGAACAAGCGACTCAATGCCTATTCGAATGTAGAGGAACTTCGAACAGAAGTGAAGCGTATCACGTATAGTATCGACGTGGAGCAGTCGATTCGGTTCTCTCGACGTATGCTCGTCGCCTGTGTGACTGGCTTGGAGTTTTTGAATAAGCGATACAACCCCTTTGAGATCCAGCTCGAGGGTTGGTCTGAGTCTATAATGGAGAATGTGGACGATTACGATGGTGTTTTCGAGGAGCTTTACGTCAAGTACCGCTCGAAGATTTCGGTCGCCCCAGAGGTGAAGCTCATCATGATGCTCGGTGGTTCGGCGATGATGTTCCACTTGACCAATAGCATGTTCAAGTCGGTCATGCCCAACATGAATGATGTGATGAAGCAGAATCCCGACCTTATTAAAAATATGATGTCGGCGGTTCAGAACACGACTCGTAAGACGGATGGTCCTGCGACAGAAGCTCCTGTCGGTGGCACAGGTGAATACCAGATGCAGGGACCTGGTATTGACATCTCGAGCCTGATGGGTGGGATCATGATGCCCCCAGCCCCACCCATGAACACGACGGCGATTCCTGCCAATGACGGCATCGACGATGACGATGACATTTCCGATATCATTTCCATTTCCGGTGAATCGACTGGTGGTGAAGTCAAGGAGGTGAAGGTCACTGCCGCGAAGACGAAACGTACCAGGCAGAAGAAGGCAAAAAAGGAAATTAATCTCTAAACATATATAAATGATAGCGTACTATCCTTTGGAGGAACTGGAACCTCCAAAGCAGCAACCCGAGTCGGTTGTCACACCAAAACCAGTTAAGAAGACTGGTCTCGAAGAAAGTGAATTGAACTACATCGTGATGGCTTTTATTATCGGAGTTGTCGCGTTAGCTATTTCCGACGCCATCAGGGCGTAATTATTTTTTTTACCGCGAGGTTTTCCCTCGTAGTAAACTTAATAGGTAAATTCGGTGACCAGTACACCAGCATTGAAATTATCAACCTGTGTAGCTGGGCTATTGAAATTGTATTTGATATTCTTCAAGAATCCACCGCTGTGTGTACCCGATAACGAGGTGGTTACGAGTTCTACATGAACATCGTATTTATAAATTCTACCCGATTCAACGTCATGTGGAATGATTAGTATACCCCTCTTACCCACGATAATATTCGGGTTCCAGGGGAAATCTGAATCACCACCAAATAGATTCTTCGTACCCACGGTTATGGTATCATCCAATGTGTTGTTGGTCGTTCCATCGTGTGAACCACCTTGAATTTCCAATACCATCGTACTCATGTCACGAACTGCAGATCCATCAATCTTTCTCAACATCATGACAATTTTAGCATAAAAGGCTGGCATCTTTTCAGGACTTCCTCCATCGGCAAAATATAAACGAATATTTTTACCAACTGTGGATCCCAGTGTAAAACTTTTAGAGTATCGTTTACACGCCACTTCGTTGGATCCCGAAATGAACCCACCACCCACGTGAAGGGCGGTCGATGCCTCTGAACCACCTAGACCGATGGCGACCTGGTTACCGAGATCGATCTTACCGTCGATGTTAAGATCGCCAGTCACTTCCAGATTACTGTTGATCAACATGTCACCAGAAGAAGGGTTGACGTGTACATTTCCACTCGGTGTCGCAAAAATATTGGAAACGCCACCAGTCGTCTTGAATTCCAGAATGGCATTACTCGTCGAATGCTCTAAACGCGCCGTGCCATCGTACACCGTGAATGGTTTACTCGGATTTACTGTACCTACACCAACGTTACTCGTGTGTGTCACGAAGAGACCATCCGCTCCGACCGAGTTGTTCAGGCCACCGATGACGATACCGTGAACGGGGCCGGCATGACTGTACCCTCGTACGTATCCGCCATATCCATCATTCGTATTCAATGAAATACCAGTTTTCGTATTGGTACCGGGACTTTCGAGTTTGAGAACGTCTATATCACCTGTGGAACCCGAGTAGATGTGAACGTTGGTGGAGGGTACAGAAGTACCAAAACCAATGAGACCGTCATTTGTAATTCTTGCATATTCTGTCGATGTTCCCTGTACCTTTTGACTAAACACCAATGATGCTTCACCCAATGATTCCAAGATATTCTGTGGCGTCGCACCAGAGGCTGTGAAAATGTTCAAACCACCAAAATTAACTGACTGACCACTGGCGAATTCTAAACCACCATTTACATAGAATCTGGTATCGGGACCTATATCTAAAGCACCTTCGTTATCCAAAGGTATTGCACCGATAACAACCTGACCTGTACGCACGATAGTCATTGCACGCGACACGATACCCGCATTGTCGTCGAGTGCCAACTGGATATCATTCGCAGACAGTGAACCGGACGCGGCTGGGTTATATGTCTGGAATATATGCTCGGGTGCTATCGAGCGTATCCTATCGGGCGCTGCTGTACCACTTTGATCATTACCTTTGAATATGACGAGTTCGGATTTACCAAGAAGAGAATCATAATACTGTTCTTTCATGAATGTATTACCAAACTCGTCACCGGTTAAACCACCGAAAGAGAGCTTGTTTCCGAGTACGACGTCACCATTCACTTCCAGTTTACCACGTGGAGCATCCGTGCCTATACCCACGTCACGCGTACTTCCGTCTATGTATAAACCAACATTCGTTGAATCCGAAACCTGATTAATGTTACGAGTAATTCTAAAATCTCTCGTCCCGGCGATACCGACGGACCACCCACGAGGGTTCAAATCATTTGTCGTTTGTATGTATGACGTAAAGGCATTCCCTTGAGTCGCATCCGTTTGAGCCGCCATGATGGCATCACCCGCTCCACCGGCACTGTGATGGTTATGAATCATGAGACTGTTTTCGCGTGCGTTACCTATCCCACTACTCACGACTTCCAAAAATGCTTTTGGAGTGGTTGAACCTATGCCGACGCGCCCATCACTCCGCAGTGTGAGAACATCCGTCTCGTCGCTATAATCTTCATCCGCAAGATAGATATCTAACTGCGTTTTAGACTTGTTACTCGCAATATTGTGTTTACCCAATTTGAATGTTGCTCGGACAGCTTCGTAATTGTTCAGAACACCTTCCCGCGTGAGTTCGAGTACGGGTTCTTGTGACGCAGTATCCTCCGTCTCGACGGAATTTGATATAACAAGAGGAGTGCTGAGATGATCGTATGCAACTCTGTGAACTGGTTCATTATTTATAAACACGGTTCCACCCGATGTATGAAGAAGACCCCGAGGGTTTGTCACTCCGATACCCACGTTACTCGTTTCGAGAATAGTCAATTTAGGGGGACCCATCGAGTCACTCGTACTCGTGTAAAAGTTAAGACCCCTGCCGGTTCCTACACGTGATTCAATCTTTGTCTGATTTATCAGTGTGTCAGCTTTCGAACGAATGTAATTCGTACTCGTACCCGCGATGACCGCGTTACTTCCATTCACACGAAGGTTACCACCTACCGTGAGTTTTTCGGTCGGAGCTGTGTTTGCGATACCCACATTTCCATCAGAAGCGACACGCACCCGTTCCGTATTTTTCGTTTTTAAAATCACTGTTTGATGACTCGCAGATGTTTTGGCACCGTTCACCTCAATCGCGGAGATGTTCGACGCCTGAGGACCCGCTCGGATACTCACAGTGTTTGAAACGGAGTCACCACCCTGAATATCACCGTGAATGATGACATTCGCCGCTGACGAAATACCAGATTCACCTTCAACTTCGATGAAATCTTGTACCACAATAGACTCTGTGATGAGACGTCCGGTGGCGGTGTTACCGATGACGGTAAGTGTGTTAGAACCAAATGTATTTATGAATACTTTATCACCTATGGACAATGTATCTGACGGGTTTGTATTCGCTATACCCGATGGATCCACACCAGTCGTTTGAATACCATCAGATTCAATCTTGGACGTGACAACCATAGGAATCGCTGCATCCGCATCTAACGTAATAAGATTACCGACGGTGAGACCATTGTCACCTATACGTAGACCCTCGAAAAAACTGATACCATTCGCGTACAACACATTTCCAGAAGAAGATGTATCGTCGATGTATACATTCGAACCTACCGATAAAGAATAGGTCGGAGATGTATTCGCGATACCGACGTTATTCTGTGTATACAGTTCACCGAATACATGAAGATTGACGGTATTTGCAGAATCCATCGTGAAGTTTGCGGTTGTTGGGCCACCGGTCGTTCTCGACAGTTTCATAGTATCATCGGTGTGTGTGTACCCGAAGAACACGTTCGATTCTCCGTCTTGATCATGCATGAGAACCGCCATATCATATGTCCCATTGTTCCCGTCACCCATGAGAATGACGGCGTTCGACACGACGAGATTATCGACACTCGTATACGCGGGAATCTCTGTGATGGCCAAATTACCTGTGATGTCCACGTCTCCGAAAATTTGTAAAAAGCCATCTTTCACGACGACGTTGCCGTTTTCAAATATAGCAACGTTGGCACCCGTACCAGGAGTAACTTCAGATCCAACCACAAGCTGCGTACCGATCGTCGCATTCGAGGAGAATGTATTTCCGGTTACTTTCAAGACATTCGAGGCGTTGGCATCGGCGATGAACGCATCACCAACTGTTTTAATCGTACTCGTCGCTAACAAATTTGTCGATACTGTATTACCCCGAATGGTAACAATATCTTGTAAATTTCTATTCATAATCACACTATCATGTCCCAACTGAAATTCATTCGTTGGGTTGTCCGTTCCAATACCCACCTGTGTAGCGGTCATACGAAACACATTCGTAAGACCCGTAAACTCTGTACGCTGAACACTAGCCGTGACACTCTCCGTAATGACTAGATTCGCGACTTCGATTTTTTCGGCTGTAATTTCACCGGCATCAATACTCGCGAGACCGCTCAGAACATCCGACTCTCGTGGTGCAGCATCTAGACTCGTCACGAAAACCTGGTCGAATCGGACTGTTCTGCCCATCTATACATTAGTTACCGAATAAAATTCCGGCGAGACCATTACGTATTCTTAGCACGTTATAGTTGACAGCGAACAATGAGATTTCCTGGTTTTCCGGTCGAAGATTACCCTTTTCGACACCGTGAATAGACAAGCTTGCATTATCAATACGACTAAAATTACACGTCCCAGATGGGTTATACTCTGATGCATTGAGACAGAAATGGTACGTGAAATACCTGGTGTTAAACAGTACCTCTGTTTCTGGAACAAACTCAGAATGACCGAAAGATGATTTGTAATAATTCTGTACAGTATGAAAATAGACGGGAGACATTCTTTCAAAAAGATGTGTACCATTGATTTGTAAATCGGCAGTCAAGAATGTGAAACGATCGTTTGCAGAATCTTTACTTAATGCAGATATACCCCAAAATATGGATTTCACGGGATGATTGAATTGAGAAATATCTATCACATTGTAGCCACCCTGATCGGTTAAATTATTCACGACAGTAGTCATTTCTTTCTTGAACGTCTGAACCTGTGTGATGATGAGATCCATGTTTCGTTTTGTGAATGTTTCACGTTCATCCTTGTCCAGGTAAATGTAGTTTCCGTACACTTTCGCACTCTTCTCGGATGCATCTAGACTGGCGACATTCGCGTCATCAAACGTGACGCGTATCTCAACTTGATGGTGCTGTAGAGCGATGAGAGGTAAAAACGCCTTGTGATCACAGAAAAAGAAGTGGAGGGGAAGGAACGTGTGATTCGACGTCGAGGTCTTATTGTTCAACTCACGAGATTTCGTGTAGGTATCTGATAAATAATTGGTCCAGATGTCAGAATAATAATCATAATGTTGTGAATCAATCTTTTGTCCACCGATAAAGAGATCAATGGTCGAGTTGTAAAACAAATTCGAAGCGATGTTTGCATCTCTCGACCCAGCCTCGAGCCAAATACCGTTGATGATGTCACCATATACAGGAATCACAATGGAGTTATCCGTCACAGTAACATTTTTGATAAACTTAGGAGCTTGAGAAAAGTTTGTGTGTCGCGTAAACTTCGTCCTAAAGAATGAATGTCCTTCGTCACTTATGATGTACGCGTCTTGAACACCTTTGGAGACGAGTTGTATTAATGCACCAGACATTTAATAATTGTCTAGATTATAAAAACAGACACTTTCCCTGAGGGAAGTCGGGCTTTTCTTCGACAACTTTTCCACGTATATTGAAACCACCGTGTCTGTACACTTTTAAACGCTTATAATACATGGCTGTGAATATGGACCAGGGATCATGAACGTCATAAATGTGTGGATTATTCTTCTTTCCTTTCGTCTCTCTCATGATCCGGCCGATACTCTGTGTGATGTCAGACTTGGGACTAGCTAAAATGACTGTATCCAGTGTGGGAATGTCGAGGCCTTCGTGGGCCTGACTGAACGTCGCGAAGATGATTTTCTTTTTCGACGATTCTTGTAGGGCAGCTTCTTTCATACCACCCATGTAAAGACCCGATGTTTTGGGAAAACATTGATGAAGAAATTCACAGTGTTGTCTTCGATCGCTGAGAACCAATAATTGTCTCGTTCCAGCTGAAGCTTTCTTGACGAGTTCCACCAACATCTTATTCCTCTGTCTGTCCTCGACCAATTCCGTAATCATGTTGGGCATGGAAATTTTCCCATTTCGCATAGATGGTGGTGGATTTCTATAATTAGGAGACTCATACACGATTGGAAAGACTTCCACCTGTTCTTGATTTTTACGTTCGACGGCGAAGAATGTGGGCCCCATGAACCAATGAAGAACTTTCGTGAGTCCATCTTTGCGTTCTGGGGTTGCAGAAAGTCCGTAAATGTGTCGAGGACAGAGTTTAAACAGAGACTGACTGAACACTTTCGCACATATATGATGTGCCTCGTCGACGATTAAAGTGCCTATACTTTCAAAGTCTGAGAATGAATACTCTTTGAGTGACAGGGACTGGAGCATCGCGATGACAAAATCGCATTCGACTTCTTTTTTGTCCTGTTGAACAACACCGATCGTGGCACCCGGACAAAACTGCTGGATACGCTCACGCCACTGATCCGCTAAAAATTGTTTGTGTACGACAATCATGGTTCTGTACCCCAATTTACATGCTATGGCCAAGGAAACCGTCGTTTTGCCATAGCCACATGGTAAAGAAAGGACGCCGTGGCCTGCTTTAATTGCTGCGGACAAGGCCTCATTTTGGTGAGTTGTGTCTCGTAATGTTCCTGCAAATGTAGCTCGGATGCGACTCGGTTCCGGTCTTCGATCTTCTTTGGGTTCTCCAAGTTTATCAGTTCCATAGAATCTGGGAACACACACTCCGTTCTTAGCTGATCGGAAAACCTTGAAAGGCGGTGGAGGAAATCCATAGTCCCCATTTACGACAGGTCTTACCGTAAGTTCTTTTTTAATTTCTTGGATTGGTCCCGCGTTTACAAGATACCCGGTTCGAGTGAGCATACTTATTTAAAGGGGAAAAACTTTAAATGAGTACAATACAATGCCCGTCGTCGACGTTGAAGAGAATATTAAGAAGATTCAGATGAACATCGAGAACCTGACCCAAGAAGTATTCAGGCTTCAGGGTATGCTTTCGACATTTCAGGGGTTTAAGAAGGGAGGTTTGACACAGATTGATCTTCCCAATGACCCCAATCAGCCCATTGAGAATGAGGAACTCGAGAGTATCCAAGAGAAGCCTGAGTAATTTTCAACATTCCAAACACCTTTGAAGTCCACCACAACTTCCACTTCATCATCCCGTATAAGAGATTGCACAGGTTTTCCTTTGACCTCACACATCACTCTCCTATACCGGAACGGTACTTTTACAGTGAGTACACAGCCATCAAGTGGATCATCTATATTCTTGTTGGCAAGAAGATGCATTTTTGATGCGTGCATGCGTCCTATGATTTCAGACACTTTTTGGGGAATCACGAAACGAATATACTTTTTTGAATTGTGTTCGTAAAATGGTTCATGTACTTTCGCCACAAACTTCATATGTTATACACTACCAATAAAACTATAAGTAGTACGAACGTAAAGATAAGAACTTGCGAAACCAAAAGTGGTCGAAGTGGTTTTCTCGTTCCGAAACACATATGACTCAAGGCTCGAGACACTTCGACAGACGCCTCGATACTCGAGTACGGTGTCTCACGCGGGGACATCATACCACACATGGCAACTTTCGAACACTTTCCAAAAAATGGAAGTTGTCCATGAAGACTCAACACACCAGATGATTGTGAAAAGTGCCACTTGTTTTCTTTCCACTCGGCACCCCACCCAATTCTGGAAGATATGGGCTTAGGAACTTTCAATTGTCGGATGACTTCTTCGACGAGTGTTTCCGGATCGGAACGCATGACATCTTCTCCCAAGTCACATATGACACATGAAATGGTTTTTCCATCCGAGAGTACCTTTGGTTGTAAATTCCACCGTGTTTCGATGGCTATTTCCAAATCCGATTTAAGTGTCATTGGTTGGTCATAATCGAGAAGAACGTTTATGGCGCCATACGTACTTCTTCGAAGTTGCTTGTCTGCATCAGGTCCCCAGTTCATACCAAGTATGTTCAGGGCTGGGCTATTATCGAGACATAAAAAGAGGAGTCCGTCGTCGATGACACGTTCACCCGTAAACTTTGCGACGAATGAATCTTTTCCGTACTCAACATCAATAAGTTCGGTACCGAATACAAAATTCGCACCAGCGTTCATGACAGCTTCTTCCATCGCATCACACATGACTTTACCAGAGACACGTTGTGTGTATTTTTTTGACAACATCACATGATTCAGGTTTTGTACGAATTCGTGGGCAGACATGACATCCCATGTGACACCATCCATAATGAGTGGAAGATGTTCAAGAATTTTTTTTCCATCAGGAGTAAGATCATCTCCGAGAACATCTTTGATGGAAACATTTTTATATTTTTTTGGATTCCAATATACTTTTGCGATGATACAAGAAAGTATTTTATAATCTTGAATGTGTAACTTTTTGAAAATGTATTTCGAAGCACCATCATCTGTTTCAGGTTCGAATATTTCATCCCACTTAATATTCATCTCTTCAAAAAATGACTTTGTGTTGACAAACGCTCGATCAAAGACGATTCTATGTGCATGTAAATCTCGTGTGGTCATGTCAGGTTCCCACCATGAACCACCCGCTGATAGCTTTCGATCATAAATAACAACATCATGTTTACCAGTTTGTAAAATCTCCCACGCAAGAGACAGACCTGTCGGTCCAGCACCAACAATGTGAATCTTCATTCTGATATACTTATAGAAAAAAAGTATAGGTGTACAATAGAATGTTATGTGTTGCTCAACATGTACCAGTCAAAGTTCCAAATAGAAAACTGAAAACATGGAAGTTTGCTGGTAAGTTTCTATGGAAGAATGCCACTGTACAAAATAAATCAGAACTTGGTCAATGGACAAAGGGAGAACTTCTTGAACTTGGTCCAACCTTTGTAAAATTAGGTCAAATCGCTTCGACGAGAGGGGATCTCTATCCACCAGAATTTACAAAAGAGTTGGAATCATTACAAGATGAAGTCCCTCCCGTGGAATTCGATACCACTGTAGACTATGATATTTTTAAAGAATTTGACCCTGTACCATTTAAATCTGCGAGTATTGGCCAGGTCCATATGGCCGTACTCCAAAACGGTCAAAAAGTTGTTGTAAAATTAAAACGTCCAGGAATCCTGGATATCATGAAAGAGGATACCGATACCATACGCGACATTGTACATTTTTTAGAGCGCGTGGGTGTCGACACGGGAAACAGTTCCGGGTCGGTCCTTGATGAATCCATCGAGTACCTGTTGGGTGAAGCGGATTACAAACAGGAGATTAACAACGCCATAAAGTTTCGAAAAAGTATGAAAGATGTTGATTGGGTAAAAGTTCCGAGAGTCTACAAAAAGTATTCAAACGATGAAATGATTGTGATGGAATATGTACCCTCCACCAAGTTGACAGAGATTACAGACAAGAGAGTGAACAAGAAGAAGATATGTGAAGCTCTGATTAACTCATATGTGATTCAAACTATGGATAACGGTCTCTTCCACGCTGACCCACATCCCGGTAACTTGGGTTTTTCATCTAAGGGAAAACTTGTATTTTATGATTTTGGGTTACTCGTACCACTCTCGGAAGAATTGAGAGATGGATTTACAAAACTGTTTGGGTTTATCATCATGCGAGACACGGCTGGTATAGTCGATACACTCGTCAAGTTGGGAGTGATCGTTCCAACATCTTCAGATGTTTCAGATATTGAACTCTTTTTCGAAACTATCTTAGGGTACTTGGAAACCCTCGATGGTTCTGGTATCGTGAATGATGATCTCGCCGCACAACTTGCCGTTGAGAAACCGTTCGTCGTTCCCAGTAGTTTTGTGTACCTCGCCAAAGCCTTCTCCACAATTGAAGGTATTTGTCTCAAACTGGATCCAGAGTTCAACTATTTCACATACCTGGAACCTCTCATCCAACAACAGATCATAGAATCTGTGGATGTTGGAGACATATTCATGAAGACGACAGAGATACCTGGAACCATTGGTAAAATTAACACGGCTGTCACGGGTCTTCAAAAGTCGAGGGGGTCTATGAAACGTACGATGGTCAAAACACAACAGGAAATTAGGCTCGTCCAATACAGCGTGGTGTGCGCTCTATTGGCTGAGAAGTTTGGGGACAATCCACCCCTCGCGATGTTTTTTGTTTTTTGTACTCTGTGGCTTACTTTTCGTAAAAGTCAATAGACTTCTTACCACTCTTCTTGGGTTTGTCATCCTTCTTGACCAACTTGTTGTGCTCCTCAAAGTACCCCTTCAGACGACGCTGCTCATCACGGAAAATATCAGAGAACTTCTCTTTGATCTTTTCCACATCAGTGTCACGTTCCTTCTGGATCTTCTTACTCAACCTCTTGAACCCCTTGTTCCTCTTCTCGGCAGCGAATACGGTCATCGTGTTTGTAATGGCGAGCATTTACTTTGTATCGACATTTAATTTTTTAAGTTTCTTCAACCTGGCGACACGCCTGGGCTGACGTTCCTCTTCCATCTTCGCGGCTGCCGTATCTTTATAGTCAAGTGCTGGTGTTTCTTTTTTCTTGGGGTGTTCAATCACCTGAACATACCCCAGTTTACGGGCAAGCACGGGACGTCGGGACACTTCGAATAGACACAGGGTCGGGGTTGGGTGGATAGCGCACATATTGTTCATCTTGTAAGGTACTCATTCTGGGGATTTTATTTTTAAGCGTTTCAACTTCTCCTGAAACTCGCGACGCTCTCCCGGTGATTCAATCTCCTTTCCTGTGGCGAGTGCCTCAATCTCCGGACCTGTGAGCTGCATCGCATTCACCCTGAAGTCCATGAACGCCTCCATCGTGATGGGGACAAGGGGCTTTACGAGGTCGAAGATGGCTGTCGCATAGTCTCGAATTTCCTGTTGGGCATGGGCATCCATACGGAGGTGGAGGTAGTGGAGGAGGTTGTGTAGGTTAATCTTCCAGTAAAATTCAGTGTATGTCGATTGGGGGAGGGTACCACGAGCCTGTTCACGACAGGCACCATTCTCAAGAAGTTCTTCGTAGACATCGAAGGATTGACTCAGCTGCTGAGCCACTTTGTTGTCTAGATCACCCTTGAGTTCAACCACACCTTCAGAACCCTGATGATTCACTTGGGACTGTCCCCGATACGTGTCGGGTTCATAATACTCCTTAGGAACCACCGAGTACCGAGCAGACAATTCATTCACACTGGCGGTGCGGTGACGAAGGTGTTGTCGGGCAATGTAGATGGGCATTTTGATGTGAAATTTGAAGTCGACCATTTCAAAAGGGGTTGTGTGCCAATGGCGTAGGAGGTAACGAATGAGACCACGATCTCCGCGAGAGGTTTTGGTGCCGTCACCATAGGAGACGCGCGCTGATTGGACAATGGACGAATCCAAGTCTTTCTGAGGCATGTGATCCACGAGACGAACGAAACCATGATCGAGAACCTTTTGCATTATAGATATCTATCCGTTCAAATCTTTAATAATCACAACTATCATCAAATGGCACCTCTCCACAAAAGTCGTACAGCTCATAAAGCTTCTCTTGAGTCTTTTTGAGTTCAATCCTCGTGTCATTCATGGCATCCATGGCTTCATCCACGAGTTCTAGAAACGTGTCCAACTCATCGAGGGCCACGCGATGCGTGTTCCGATTCAACTTTTTCGAGTGGAACGCAGACTTGAGACGTTTGTTGTTCTTGATGACACGATCGATGTGGGGCTTGTTGGGGGTAGCGGACATACGGATAGAGAGAGACATGTTTCTACTTTAGTTCTTTGATCAATTCACTTAGGTCTCGATAATATCTTTTCAAATCTTTCATGAATCTTTTATTATTCTCAAGAACTTCACATTCAACTTTGTTCAGATAAATCCAAGCCAAGTTTGATTTGGAATACTTTGTCATCTTTTGATTCTCATTGGGTTTTCGGGCCACCAACTTCGTGGTTTTCTTCTTTTTTGAAGCTGGTGTGATTTCGATACGGTTTACGAAACTGAGAGCTTGCATGACAGTGTCTGCCAGATCATCTTTCTTTTTAGACTTTTGAAACGTTTCGAGCCAGTGTGCGTTTGTTGATCCACTTCTAATAAATGTTTCACATCTTTCTATAGAAACCTTCTTACGCTTATTGTATTGTGCCTTGCCCGGTCCGGCGACATCTGGAATCTTGTGTCGAGCATCATACAAAATCGTCTCTGCATCCGGACACTTGATGATGAAATATGCATGTAAAAAGTGCATGACCGAAATCATCTTCTTGTTACGCTCGGGCTGTTTCTCAATAAGAATGGTATCGGCGGTACGTACCCAAGCACGCTCATCGAGATGATCGCGTAGAGAGACATAAAGACCATCCTTATGTTCTGGTGGAACTCCGGACACGTCCCATTCTTTCACGAGGTTACCGTTTTTGTCATCAAGAAGACACATCGCCAAATTTCGGATACCTACGTCAATACTCAGAATCATTACTTAAAAAGATTAAATTGTCTTTAAGTAATGAAGTATATAGCACATAGAGGGTACTCTTTGACGAACAGGGATAATAGCATCGAAGCTATTCAGGAGGCACTTCATAAAAAGTATGATGGTATCGAACTTGACATTCAACTATGTAACACGGGACAGCTTGTATTATTCCATGATGTGTACATAAATGGTCGGTTCATAGAAGATATGTCGTTTCGAGAATTGAAAGAATTGGGTGTTTGTTCATTAAGAGAGGTGTACAATGCATTACCATCCATACGTCACACACGATTATTTCTGGACATTAAAGGAACACAGCCGTCAATCATCGCTTCACTCATTCAATTTTATATGAATGAATCTATAGAAAATGTATTCTTTTGTAGTTTCAATCGAAAACTCGTATACGGTTTACCTGATCAATTCAAGAAAGGGTCAACATTTGAGACGACATTTAAGGCGATTGAATATGACATGATCACCCGTGACTTGTATTTAGTTGTTCTTCATTGGACATGTCTTGATCATGGATTCATTGCGTATTGTAAAAACAAAAACATCCGTGTATACACATACACACACAAAGAGGATATGGAGATTGAATATATGAAAAGGTATGATATTGACGGTATAATAACAAATGGTTTAACTTAAAGAGAATCTTTTTTTAAAGACTATGTGGTGTTGGTGGTGCTGTCACGAATTTAGTGGCGAAGTTTTAAGCATGCCTCACAAGTACGATGATAGACGAAACAAGTTTTACACGTCTGGAAACTTCTGTTCATGGAGTTGTATGAAATCGTTCGCGATAGATAAACATGGGATAAGTCGAGGAGGAATTATATGCGGAAACATCATCATGATGCGTAAAAAGATGTATAACCAACTCAGTGGTATAAAACCTGCACCGAATAGATTTCGTTTAAAAGAGTTTGGTGGAGATCTCACGATAGAACAATTCAGAGAAAATCAAACAATCGATACCGTAAAACCAAAAGAGATTGAAAAGAAACCGGTGGTGGATAACGTAATACCCTTTGTGTCAAACACCAAAAAGATGGATGAAATAAAGAATGCGTCTTCGAATAACAGTGCACTAAAACTAAAGAGGAATAAACCATTGAAACGAGATTATAACAACCTAGAGTCCGCGCTGGGACTCATCATCACTCCCAAAACCTAACACACGTTTTTGCTTTGCAGTCGGTATAGAAGGTGGTAATTGTTCTGTTTTTTTACTATGAACCCACCTCTCTCCATCATGCGCTGTCCAGCATATGTCATACCGCTCTATCATTTTCCTGCATAATACACATGGTAATGATATAGCGTCTCCGTGTACATTTCTTCTAAAGACAATTAAGTGACCATATTTTCTATGTAACCAGTCACTAAATTGATGCGTTTTGTACCCCTTTCTCATACACTCGTGGTACAGTCGTCGAATAAGTTGTCGCTCTGCACACATGTGATTATTACTCGTCACCTCCGGCCCTCTCGACATGGAACTTTTCACGGTACAATACTTCATACCTGACAATTAAGGCATGCATGTCCGGAATATACAAAATCACAACGTTTGCATTCACTTAGGCAGACAATGTTCTTTTTTGGTACAAGACCTTTCGCAAAACGCTCGAGTTCTTTCACTGTGTATATTCCATACGTGATCATTGTTTCTAGAGATGGAAATCTCATACTGGTAAGTAGTGGACCATAACCCTTATATTACTTTAGACAAGGAAGACACTGTGTAAGACCCTTCTTCGCCTTGAGCATGGCGGCAAACGAGTCAACCATAGGGGGAACCAGACTCTTGAGAATCTTCTCAAACTCAGAATCTTGGTCACCCTTATCAATCTGTTCGATGAGATGGTTGAGAACGCCGATGACGAGCTTCTTCTTCTGAGGACCAGGAAGCTTCTTGAACTTGTTCGTCTCCAGCATCAGACGACCCAGAATGGGGGGAATGTCTTCTTTGGTGAAGCCGTCATCGAGGTATTCCATCTTCAATTCTTCGACGGTGCTGATGAGACTTTTGGCATCGATTTTACCACTGAATTTCTGGAGTATGATGTCCATTATAATCTTTGTATACTATAAGCGTAGAAATGAAATTCAACGACATCATCGCGACGACTGCGCTCTCGACGGGGCTCGTCAAAATGTACATGGATTTTGAGAATTCGGACGAGGTTGACGTAAAGTTTAAGAATTCAATCATCTTCGGTATCGTCATCACGACGACATGGTTAATATACTACACGAATGAATATGGGTTCAGTCATTTCACTGTATATACTCTCATTAGCTTACTTTTACAATTATACGTATTAAATAAGATCTTACTTAAGGAAAAGATTCGCAAGTAAATCAGTAATGAGCACTCTCATTCGTGCGTCTGTCAAGCCAACTGTCACTCCCGCCAAAACTGTCAAGAAGAGTGTGTCTTCTTCCCGACCTCCACTGCTTACACGTGTTGAGCGCCCAAATGATTACTTTTCGGTCGCCGAGCGCGTGAATGGTCGGGCTGCTATGATTGGCTTCACCTCCGCTGTGATTGATGAGGTCATGACCGGTAACTCTATCAGCACCCAGTTCCATGACAACATCGGCCTTTCTATCGCTGTCGCCAGCTTGGCGTTTCTCGGTACAGCCGCGAACCCTAAGGATGAAGGGTACGTTCAGGGATTCTGGAAGCCCGAGACGGAGCTTCTGAATGGCCGACTCGCGATGGTAGGCATCGCATCACTTCTCCTAACAGAATCGATCCACCCTCATGTTCCTCTATTCTAGAGTCGGGGTGTGTCGCCATGTGACTCAAAAATTCAAGCATCTTCACCTTTTCGAGCATCGAAACTGTTCCTGCCCTACGCATCACGTAGGCCAAGAACATCATGAGAATGTAGACATTCTCAGCGATAGGCTTCATACTTAAAAGAGTCTTTATTTACTTGTGTATATGACTACACCCATCTTTAAGCCAGGTCCTGCGTGTGCCTTAGGAAATCTCTCTCTGTGTGTAGCCACACATATTCTCAATACGCATGGGAAAGGTATGCTCCATCCAGATGTGTACGCTTATGGTCGTGACGAGATGCTCATCTTTGACCGAGTATCAGAAGATGGTGTCATCGAGGATCATGGGAGATTGAACTCGTTCATACATCTTCAATATCCAAACGTGGGCGACATTATGCGAAGTATATTGAAACCAAGTGAAAAGATGGAGATGTTAATCGATACACATTGGGAAACGGTTAGGGATTGTGTCGCTGGATTTCATATCCGACGCGGTACGTATGCTAAAGATAGTGCCAAGTTTGCATTTTATCCATCGGCTTCAGACGAGGCTATAGATGCGATGATATCTGTAGCTAATGATCTCAATAAACCCGTCTTCATAATAAGTGATTCGATCGAGGCGAGAACATACTTTCTATCAAGGGTTCCAATGGCAAAGTCACTAGACCTACCGATTGGATTCACAGCGTGTGAACACTCACAAAATGTTGAAGATGTCAAAGATGAGAATACAGATGAAAAAATGAACAGTGTTCTCGAATGGTTCATTATGTCCAAAATGCCCAAAGTATACACGACGATGGGTGGAGTAGCTGGGCGAAACGTTCCACCCGGAACAACTGAAGGTGTGTCATCTACATTTGGGTATTCCGCGTCGTTATACGGTGGAATAATTCCACATTATGTGTTTAATGATGGACACATCTTTTACCCAGATGGCAAAGAAAATAGTCCTCGATTGTGTTGGTCTGATACGGATACGAAGAACTACATCATGCTACGTGAACCGACGATGGAAAATATAACACGTTTGAGAAATGAATACGGGATGTGGACTGTTCTCGTAAATCGTAAAACATGTGAAGACGTAGGAATTCTCGATTGGTGTAAAACACGTATGAATGTTAAAATTATAGAACCGAATGAGACGGTTCCAGTCAATCGAGTCATTGAATTTAAAGATATACAGTTCAAATAACGTAGAATGAAGGTTTCTATCATAGGTGCCGGTAAAGTGGGTATCGCGTATGCTGTGTTTTTGACTTCGAAAGGACATGAAGTGACTGCCATAGATAAAAATGAGGCGTACATCAAAACAGTGAATGACGGAACGTTTGAGAGTAACGAACCGGGTGTCGAAGAGGGACTCCACAAGGTCAAAAAGTTTACGACCGTCGACGAAGATGAAAGTGACATCTGTATTGTACTCGTAGATACACCCACATGTTACGCGGGATACGATCACGCTAATCTCGAACGCGTTCTTATGACAGTCACAAAACGTCACAAGTTGGTCATCGTCTCGTGTACGACCCAACCTGGTTTCATGAAACAGTGGCCAGGTGTATACTACAACCCACTTTTCATTCAACTTGGAAATCAAATCAAACATCAAGAAACGACAAAAAGTGTTCTCATCGGTGGAGAACCGAATGAACTTCTCGATACATTCTTCAAACAAAATCACGGAGACGATGTTCGGTTACATTACATGTCACAGACGGCGGCCGAAGTTGCAAAATTGTCTCTCAATTGTATCATTACGACAAAGATTTCATTTGCCAATATGATAGACGAAGCTCTTTGGCGGAGTGGACATGGGGACGAATCCGAAAAAGTTCTTGGATTTGTCGGAGATGATCCTCGTGTAGGTGAGAAGTGTCTGAAACCTGGTTGGGGATACGGGGGACCATGCTTCCCTCGCGACAATCGAGCTCTGTGTACCTTTCTTCGTGAATGGGGTGCATCAGACTATATTCCTGTAGCTACACACGAAACGAACGAACGGCATGCGATTGTCATGGCGATGAAAAAGAATGTAAATGATTCTGAATTTGATGACCTCAATTATAAACCCGGTTGTCCCGTATACTGCGATGAAGAATCTCATAAGATTAAGACGAAGCAGATTAGACAGCTTTCTTTTCTGACTCGAAAGTGATATAAAAGAGTTTGTGGACTATCATGTATATGAGTGACACCGTGAAATAGTTTTGGGATCGCCGACCTTGTAACATTCGTCATTCCGATAAGGAGATTGGAACGACAGAATATTTTGTTGAATCACATATCAAACCATTCGCAAACTTTGAAGCTTATAAAGATAAGGATGTTCTTGAAGTTGGCTGTGGTATAGGTACAGCCGCTCAAAGTTTCATCGAACATGTACATGAAGGATGAAATGAAAGAAATTCTTAAGGATTTTGTAAACATTCATATCGACCAAGATCACATTTTTCAGTGGAACATCGATGAATATAAACAATATCGTTACAAAAAAGAGACGTGGTTCGAGGCTATGCCGGAACCTTTGGTGCATGCCCTTGAAAGGGAGTATGGTTGGCATCTACTCGTCACTTGTGAGAAACCAAGTTAAAGTTGTAATATCTAAATACATTACATGAAGGAAATTGAGAAACAGTTTCTGGATGCCTGTAATAATGTCAAGAGACACATCACCCCTTACAAAACAAACTTGAAAAAGATTCGCGTTGGGGATGAACTCGATGGTGGATATGTACTCGCCGAGTTGGATACGTATGATGCACTCTACAGTTATGGTTCGAATGATCAAATTGAGTTTGAAAAATCTTTTTATAAAAAATATGGTAAACAATGTTACACATATGATCATACGATTGATGGAATCACGGATAAACCAGACTATATCAATTTTTTCAAGGAGGGTGTAAATGATGTCAAGACGGACGATATGGATACGATCGATAGCCACATTGAAAAAAATGGTCATACAGGGTGTAAAAACTTATTGGCTCAAATTGACATTGAAGGTGGTGAATGGAATATATTTAACAATGTAAAGTATCTCACAAATTTTTCTCAATTGGTGATCGAGTTTCATATGTACACGATTGATTTCATTCGAAAACGACACATCATAGATTATGTGTTTTCAAAAATAAATAAGGATTTTGTATGTATTCATGTTCATGGAAATAACGGTCCTATTCAGCCATGGTTGGATGTAAACCTTCCTGTGGTCTTTGAGTGTACATTTGTGCGCAAAGACTTTGTGAAAAATACAGAAGTTGAACCAGATATGTTCCCCATTAGGGGACTTGATTTTCCAAATGATCCTGAGAGACCTGATCTAACCCTTAACTTCTGGCATTAACTCATTTGGTACAGTGTTCAATATATCCTCAGTTGTTTCAGTTAATTTATGCTTACCATCCGTATGATACCCCTGTTCGATGAATGTTTTATAGGTGTCACTATCTTTGTTTTGTGAACTTTCATCGTGACAATGTGCGAAATGGTATATCTTATTCTTGATGAATTCTTCATCACCAAAGGATGATAAGTGCCACCCCGAATTTTTATAAAACGGAAACTTCCATCGTCGCTCTCTGAATATCTGTGGTGTGACGTGATGAAGTGTCTTTCGACGGGTCAACACTGTACCGAACCATGGCTCCATAGTTTGCATGTACTTGAAACTGTACTGAAATGCAATCATGTTAAACGAACACGTGTGTACATCATCAGGTAATTTGATGAATTTCTTGTCTGGTATTTCATCTACGTCAGAAATCATGACGAGTGCGTCATCCGGTATGTCCTCGAGTCCTCTCGTGATACAGTTTCTCTGAAAATTCTCACGGGACCAGGGATTGACCTCCGTCGGATTATCTCGTACGACGACATGAATGATTTTATCGTTCCACTCTTTGAACATTTCCTTATTCTTATCATACAACAGTTCCTTCTCAACGCCTCTATGGGTCACACTGGATTCTACGAGTACGAATTTATCTACGACGGGTGACAAGTATCGAAGACGTTTTTTGAGAATATCGAGTTCGTTATAAAATATAAAACAATCGACAAGCATTTATCAAAATTTGTTACATACTCTTTAAACACTTAAAGGTAAAACATAAAAATTATACAATGAAACTCGAAGACTATAAAGAGTTGGTATTCACACACACGAAGCAACCGAACCCTGAAAAAACTGTGTGGGCCGAGACTTCTAAACTCTGTATGCTCTTCATAGAGTTTAGAAGCATGGACATTCTGAAATATAACTTATGGAACATCGCCAATGTGTACGGTGGTGGTGATACATCACTCGTGATCGTTCACAGTGGAGAAAATCGGGACATGATCATGCAAGTGACGAAGGATTGGAAAAATGTCAGGTACGAACAGGTGTTCGAACGTAACACGGATGTGAATGAATATAGCCGATTACTCACGAGTGTTTCATTTTGGGAAAAGTTCAAATCACATGAACACGTGCTCATCAATCAATGGGACTCGTACATTTTTAGACGTATTCCTGAACACTTCTTCGAGTACGATTATGTGGGTTCACCATGTGGACACTATTACGTGATATTCAATAATCAACTTGTCAATATATGTCACATGACATGTGAATGTCCAAGATGTTTACACGGAGATCATCCATTCAAAGAGAATAATTTCATCTCACACTCAGATAAGATATTCATGTTTAACGGTGGGTTTTCCCTGAGAAAGGTGAAGACCATGATTGATTTTTGTACTGTGAAACCATGTCGAGGTGAACCGGAAGACGTGTATTTTTGTATATCGACACTCTCGAGACCCACACGAGACGAAGCTCGAGAATTTGGGGTACAGGATTTCAAATACGATGGTGTTCCAGTTGGGTGTCACCAAATATGGCTTCGTCAAGATGATGACTACATATACACATCCTTCTTACGCCACATGTCTCCATAATCATTCGTACCTTTCATGTCCGTGTTATCCGCACCTCGCGCGTTATTATATTTACACTTGACGAATTTGACTCCACCAAACTCGACAAATTCTTCAGATGTGTGTTGTCCGATCATACACTTTTCAGGGTATGCTCGAACAAAATCTATCGCGGCGTTCATGTACGCACCCGGTCCCGTCGGATACAAACAATCGAGACCGTAATGTCTCTGTTTTATGTTCCAGAGAAGAAGATCAATCATCTTTTTAGAGATTGAATGTTTCGGTACAGAACCGATAAATGCCGTATACATGCATATCTGGTTCGGGGGACAGTCGACACTCGTGTAGTATTCCTTACCAACCTTTTCGAGTGTTTCTATGGGTTCGAGGCAAATCTGTCTGAGATCAGAATACCAACCACCTTCGTTGTACATGATGAGGTGTCGCATGAAATCACATTTATATGAATACGGTTTGAGTGCTTCGTAGGCTTCGAGAATTTCTTCATCAAAATGTTCTTTTATGTACGAAACACAATCGTCACCCGAATACATCTTGACTTTGTATCCAGGATTCATACGATACCATGTTTCAAGTGCCTTTTTCATGCCATCGGGTAATACCGGAAGTTTTCCACCGTCGACGATGACAACTTTGTGTATAACTTTGGGTACCATTACCTAAGTCACGAATGATTTCTTTAAAATAAATCTTACAAATAAT
>Ga0209654_1000955_pt1 | contig 25143 bp, 22 predicted proteins | sample SaaInl1SG_22_DNA_FD_184646 | JGI IMG/M metagenome (GOLD analysis project Ga0209654, IMG submission 184646) | Marine microbial communities from expanding oxygen minimum zones in the Saanich Inlet - ESP_161SG_22_DNA (SPAdes) (version 2) | ecosystem: Environmental > Aquatic > Marine > Intertidal... | reverse complement strand
CTGGTGAGGCCGCTGCGGCAAAGGTCAGAGGCGGTTACAACATCTTTTCTGGCCCGCTTATGGATAACAAAGGCAACGAAGTTATCCCTGCTGGCGGGGCGTTCACCGACGCCGATTGGTGGAGCAACTTCGGCTTCTACGCTGAAGGCGTTATTGGCGATATCCCAGGTTAAGCAGTCTTGACCTAACAAATTTGAGGGCATCGTTGCGGCGGTGCCCTTTTTGATTTTTTGACCGATACTTATGCACCATTGCCCATACTAATCACCAATAAATGCGCTATCCCTTAGGGGTGTTCTCCATGTCTGAAAAACCCACTATATTTGTTACCCGCCGGTGGCCTGCACTGGCTGAAGAGGCGCTTGCCCAATTTTTTACCCCGACTTTTAACGATGGTGACAAGCCGCTTAGCAAGGATGAATTGAGTGCCGGATTTGCGGCCCATGATATCGCCGCGCCGACTGTATCTGACAAGATTGATGCAGATATCATCGCGGCGGGGGCGGCGGGTAAATGCCGGTTGATTGCGAATTATGGCGTTGGTGTTAATCACATCGATCTTGCCGCCGCGGCCAAGCTTGGCCTTGCCGTAACAAACACACCCGGCGTCTTGACTGATGCAACGGCTGATCTCACCCTGACTTTGATGCTGATGCTTAGCCGCCGTGCCGGTGAGGGCGAGCGCGAATTACGGGCAGGTGAATGGGCCGGATGGCGCCCCACACATTTAATTGGCGGTGATATGACTGGCAAAAAGCTAGGTATCATCGGCATGGGCCGCATTGGCAAGGCGGTGGCGCAGCGGGCGCATTATGGCTTTGGCATGGAGGTGTTTTTCTATAACCGGTCGCCAGTTACCGATTGTGATGACATGGGGGCAACCCAGCTCGATACTGTCGCCGCGCTTTGTGCCGCCAGTGATTTTGTTAGCCTACATTGTGCCGCGACTGCTGATACGTTCGAAATTCTAGACGAGACTGCGTTGGCGGCGATGCGGCCCAGCGCCTATGTGGTTAATACCGCACGTGGTGATGTGCTGAATGAGGCGGCATTGGTCGCGGCACTTCAGTCTGGTGCGATAGCGGGGGCCGGTCTTGATGTGTATCAGGGCGAACCCGCGATTAATCCGGCGTTATTGGCCGCGCCCAATACTGTGCTTTTGCCGCATCTTGGCTCGGCAACACTGGCCACGCGTAATGCGATGGGGATGAAGGTGGTTGCCAATGCGCGGGCCTTTGTTGATGGCACTGAACTTCCTGATCTTGTGGGATGATGATGAGCGCGGCGTTAAATCAAAAATCAATTTTGCGATCGGCCTTTGATGCGGCACTAACCGCGGGGCATCCGGGGCGCATTACCCGTGCGGCGATACAGAAATTACGGCTCCAGCCAACAGCGATAATAGCCATTGGCAAGGCCGCCGCCAGCATGGCGCAGGCGGCGCGTGACGCGGGTTTGACGGCGCCCGGTATCATGGTGACAAATGATGAGAGCTTTGCCCCGATTGCCGGTATGGATTGCTTTGCCAGTGCCCACCCAGTCCCAGATCAGCGCGGGGTGGATGCGGCAAACGCCATTGGTGCGTTGGTTGACCGGCTGGGCGGGGATGATCATCTGTTACTGCTAATCTCTGGTGGTGGCTCGGCATTGGTACCGGCCTTGCCAGAGGGCATTAGCCTTGCCGATAAACAGCAATTGAACGAAGCCTTGCTGGGTAGCGGCCTTGATATCCATGAGATGAATATCGTTCGCCGGTTGTTTTCCGCGCTAAAGGGCGGACGGTTGGCGCGGCGGGCCTATCCGGCTGGGGTCACGTCATTCTTACTATCCGATGTGCCGGGTGATCGCCTCGAGTCAATCGCCAGCGGACCGGCTGTTGCTGACCCTATCGATTTCGACGCGGCATGTGCGCTCATTCGCCAGCATAAACTAGATGAATTGCCGTTCGTGCCGCCTTATCTTGCCGCGCTAGAGGTCGATCCCACGCGCCGCCCTGTTGCTATCGGTGATCCGGTGATGGACAATGTCACTAGCGAGATTCTGGCCAGCAACCAGCTTTGTCAGGATGCGGCGAATGATTATATGACGGCGTCTGGCGAATTTGCGAATGGTCAGGGGCGTTTTGATTTGCCGCCATTGGTTGGTGATGTGCGTGATTGTGCATTGGCGCTGGCTGATGCGGTATGCGCGGCCTCTCCGGTTGGATATGGCGTCACTGGCGGTGAAACCACAGTCCAATTGGGTGATGGCGGTGTTGGCCTTGGTGGTCGCTCACAGGAATTGGCGCTGATATTTGCCGCGATCATGCATGAGCGCGGCGATGCGCCGGCGGGGTGGACGATACTTGCTGGCGGGACAGATGGGCGTGACGGTCCCACCGATGCCGCCGGTGCCATCATTGGTGCTAGTGATGATTGGGACGGCCGGGCGGCGATGGCGGCATTGGATGGGCATGACGTCTACCCGTTGCTTTCCCGTCAAAACCAGTTGCTCGAAGTAGAACCCACAGGTACAAATTTAGCAGACATCGTAATTATAAGCGTAAATTGACCCGGTTGAGCCCAACTGAACGTCACGTTAGATAAAATGGCAAGACCAAGTTAGGAAGAGTGTGATGGAAAATCGTGATCTAGAAAAATGGGGTCAAATTGCGGCTAAATGGTCGGCTGAATATCTAGACTCGCTGGAAGGTCGGCCCGTTCGTCCGTCTACAAAGCCGGGTGAAGTTGCCGCCAGCCTGCCGATGCACCCGCCGGTTGACGGCGAGCCGATTGAAGATGTCTTTCGTGATTTTGAAGATCTGGTCGTGCCGCATGTTACCAATTGGCAGCATCCACGTTTTTTCGCCTATTTCCCCTCGAATAGTAGCCCGCCCTCTATCCTTGCTGAATGGCTGACCGCAACGATGGGCGCGCAATGTATGTTGTGGCAAACATCGCCTGCGGGAACCGAAATGGAAGTTCGGGTGATGGATTGGATGCGGCAAATGCTTGGCCTTAGTGATGGCTGGCATGGGGTTATCCAAGGCGGGGCGTCGCTGGCGACTTTGTCGGCGATATTGACCGCGCGGGAAAAGGCGCTGGAATGGGCGGGCAAGGAACAAGGGTTGTTTGGCCAGCAGGTTCTGCGCGTTTATGCCTCTGCTGAGGGGCATTCTTCGATTGAAAAGGCTGTGTTTCTATCGGGTATCGGCCGCGATAATCTGGTGAAAATTGCCACCGATGATGATGGGGCGATGCGCCCGGATGCCTTGCAAGCGGCCATTGATGCCGACCGTGCGGCGGGTTATTTGCCATGTGCCCTTGTTGGGGTAATTGGCGCAACCGGCGTTGGGGTTAGCGATAATCTAGAGGCCATCTTGCCAATCGCCGAGGCCGAAGGGCTGTTCTCGCATATTGATGCGGCATGGGCTGGCTCGGCTTTGATCTGTCCGGAATTTAGGGCGCATGCGGCTGGCATTGACCGCGCCGATTCAATCGTTTTCAATCCGCATAAATGGCTCATGACCAATTTTGATTGCTCGGCCCATTTTGTAAAATCAGTCGACGATTTCAAACGCACTATGGGCATCCAGCCTGCTTATCTGATTACCCAGGATGCCGATGACGTGACCGACTATTCGCAATGGACAATAGAGCTTGGGCGCCGGTTCAGGGCCCTCAAACTATGGTTCGTTATCCGTTGCTATGGCATTGCTGGATTGCAAAAGATCATCCGCAATCATGTGGAATGGACGCATGATTTGGCTGATCGCTTGGCGGCGCTTGATGGCTTTGAGATCACTAGTCCGGTTCGTTTCGCCCTGTTTAGCTTCCGGCTTCACCCACAAGGAATGGAGCCTGGCCCAGAGCTGGACGCCTTGAATGCGCGCCTTGTCGATGCGGTAAATAATGATGGCACGCTGTATCTCACCCAAACCATGTATAAGGGTGAATATGTGATCAGGGTGTCGATCGGAACGACAATGACGCGGGCCGAGGATATTGATATCAGCTTTAATAAGATCGTCGAGCTTGCCAAACCTATTCTCGCCAATAGCTAAGCAAATCCTGCCTTAGCTATCCTTTAAGGTGGTATGTGGCATAGCCTTTTGGTTATTTGTGGTTCGCGCAATATAATTACAAACTGGTCTTTTTCGTGGTTTTGTAATAATGTTGCGTCAACGCTACTATTTTGGTGAGAGGTTGAATTGCTGTGACAAATGAACCGACAGACCCACGGGACGCCACCACGAGCGATAGCGGTGCGGCGGCTGACCATACAGACCGCCGTGACGAGTCCGGTGACCGTCTTTCAGCGCTCTATGGTCTAACACCAAAAGTCGAGACAGCCATTAATGCGGCTATCTCAAATAAGCTAGAGAGCCGCGCGCGGGCGTTGATGGGGCCATTGCACCCGGCTGACCAAGCTGACTTGCTAGAGAGATTGTCACCCGACCGTGCGGCTAGTCTGGTAAAGATGCTGGGCGATGATCTGGACGCGGCGGCGCTATCCTATCTAGACGAGACCACCCGCGATGAAATTGTTGATGTGATGGGGGTGGCGGCACTGGCGCGGCAATTGCCGGATTTGTCTACCGATGACGCGATCAACATTGTCGAGGTATTGGAACAGGACGAAATTGACGACGTTCTTGCGGCGCTTCCGGTCGAGGACCGTTTGTTGGTCGAGGAAGGTCTGTCATTTCCAGAGGATTCCGCTGGCCGGATGATGCAGCGTGAGATTGTTACTGTGCCCTCTTTTTGGACGGTTGGCCAGACGATCGATTTCCTGCGTGGCTCCCAGCTCGATGCAGATGAATTTTACCTGATATTTGTGGTTGATCCGGCGCGTAATCCGGTTGGTGAAATTCGCCTATCCAGATTGTTATGCACGGCCCGTCCGAAACGCGTCTCAGAAATTATGGATAGTGACTTTCGCAAGATCCCGTTTGATATGGACCAAGAGGAAGTGGCGATCCTGTTCCGACGCTATGGCATGGTTAGCGCAGGGGTGGTCAATGAGAATGGCCGCCTGATCGGGATGATCACGATCGATGATATCATCGATGTTATCGACGAAGAAGCGGAAGAGGATTTCATGGCGCTGGCCGGTGTTGGTGAGGCGAATGTGCGCTCGTCACTGCTCGAAACCCTGCAAGGCCGTACCTCATGGCTGGTGATTAATTTGCTAACGGCGATATTGGCCTCGGCGGTCATTGGCGTGTTTGACGCCACCATTGAACAGTTGGTTGCGCTTGCCGTGCTCATGCCGATTGTTGCTTCTATGGGCGGTAATGCCGGGACTCAGACGGTTACTGTGGCGGTGCGTGCCCTGGCGCTTCGCCAATTAGAAAAGGCGGCGGCCTTTGCCTTTGTGCGGCGTGAATTGCTCGTTGCGGTTATCAATGGCGGGGTTTTTGCGGTCCTTGCTGGAGGCATGGCGTGGCTATGGTTTGGTGATCAGGATATTGCGATTGTCATGGCGGCGGCGATGTTTGCCAATATGGTTGTCGCTGGTCTTGGTGGGACGCTGGTGCCGCTAGGTCTGGTACGGGCGGGCGTTGATCCGGCAATTGCCTCTAGCGTGTTTATTACGACGATTACCGATGTTGTTGGATTTTTTGTTTTTCTTGGGCTAGCCGCACTTTATTTAATCTAACCCGCACTTTCTTTAATTTATCCTGTGTTTTCTTAATCTATAATGTCGCACCACCTGTTTTTTGCTTCGCGCGTCGTTATACTGACTGCATGACGGTTCATCTAAAGAAATTATCTGTTGGCACGCCCTCACTGGCGGCGCTTCGTGAATGGCAGGACAACCGCGTCGCGCTCGGCGGGGAATTGATCCACGTCACCCGTAATACCCCGCGCCGGGCCGAGGAAGTATTGAATGGCGGGTCTATTTACTGGGTGATTAAAGGGGTGATGGTGGCGCGCCAACCGATCGCCGAATTGCGCCCTATGCAACGTCAAGACGGCAAGCCAGCTTGCGGTATTGTCCTTGCCCCCGGGATTGTTGCGGTTGAGCCAACGCGTATGCGGATTTTTCAGGGATGGCGGTATCTAGAGGCAAAGGACGCGCCGGTTGATATTTTGAATGAGGCCGAACCGGGCGAGGCGATGCCCCCTGAAATGGCCGCGGAATTGCGTGAATTAGGATTGCTCTAGCGGGCTTTATCGCCTAATTCGCGCGGCGCCAATCCCAAGGCGGCATAAATTCACCTTTCCACATCCCGGAACCGGCGGCCTTTGCGCTTTCTTCAAGCGGTACATAATCTTTGGAATATTGGCGGTAGGATAACGCCATGCCGCGTTCGACCAAGGTTGCGCCAAGATCGATATCTCCGGCAAAACATTGCATCACCAAACGGCCATAGCGATCAGTGTCACGAAGGTGGCATTTCAATGTGGGGTTGGCCTTTACAATCTCGGCAATCAAATCACGGGCGGCCTCACCGCACCGCCACAATGCACCAGAGGCATCACGGCAGGTTTGCTTCATTTCCGGCGCATCAATGCCAAATAGACGGATCTTTAGCGGCCCACTGCGCAGGGAGTCACCGTCGCTGACCTTGGTTACAACAACATCCCCGCTAATATCAAAGGTGTTGGCATGGCTAGTGCCGGTAATGGCAAAGGACAGCAGGACAACCAGACCAGCGCCGCAGATCCGTTTCATCGATGCCATCAGATGACGCCAAAATAGGACTTTCGTCGGGGACGTAAGCATGCGGGCAGAAATGCCAATCTGGGAAATGAAACGATCCATTAGCTAAGCATAATGTAGTGTTGCGGTTATGGCACTATTTTATCGCGGTTAAGAATCCGCCGCATCCTGCTTTAGGGTGATGTTTTAGGATAGCTAATTGACGTAAGGATTGTCCTTGAACGGATCGTCCGCATCGCTTGCTTCTTCTTCTGATTCCACCCATTCGGCCTCTGGGTTCAAGGTTGCGGCAATCGCACCTGATACTTCAGGAATAGCAACAAACGGCCCCTGCGCGGCGGCTGGGACAGAGGCACGGCGGGTCATCCGCACGAGGACAATGGTTATGATCGCAATTTGGGTGGCGGCGACCATTGGGAAAAAGCTATCAACGCCCAGATATTCAATTGAAAAGGCGGCGATTGGTGATCCCAAAATTGCCCCAGCCCCGTTTACCATGACCAGACCAGAGGCCACAGCCACCATTTGGCTCGGTGTTAGAAAGTCGTTCGCATGGGCAATGAACAAGGAATACATCGGAAACAACACGCCGCCGAACAAGAACATACAGAGCAACAATATTAGGAATTGATCACTGGCGAGCGTTGAGGCTATGCCGATGATGACCGCACCAAAGGTGGCAACGATTAGAATGATAAAGCGCCGGTCAAAACGGTCGGACAGGCGGCCCACCGGATATTGCAACAGCATCGCCCCTAGCACTGGCGCGGTCATAAAATAACCGACTTCGGTATTATCCATGCCGATTGAGCGGCCATAAACCGCGCCCATGCCGAACACCATCGCCACCGCAATGCCGTTGACCACTAGGCCGATAACCGCTAGCGGCGAAATCTGGATCAAACGGCGCAGGCTAATCCGCTCTGGTGCCTCGAATTCCGGGGCCTTGCCAGCGGTGATTAGAATAGGCACAACGGCGATAGATACCATTACCGATGCCAGCAGAAACAGACCGACGCCGGTTTGGGTGCCAAACGAAATCATCATTTGGCCGATGCCCATGCCAGCCATCGTCACAATCATATAGAGTGAGAGCATCTGGCCTCTGGTTTCGTTGGTCGCCTTGTCGTTCAGCCAGCTCTCGCAAACAATGTACATACCGGCAAAGCTAAAGCCGGTGACAATCCGCATGACCGCCCATAAATAAGGATCAACATAGGCCGCATGCAATAATACAGCCGAGGATGCAAGCGCTGACATCGCGCCAAAAATCCGCACGTGACCAACATTGCGGAGCAAGATCGGGACGCCAATAGATCCAAGAAAGATACCGAGGTAATAACCCGCCATGACAAGACCAGTCGCGACGTTGTTAAAGCCAGCTTCGCTCGCACGGGTGCCGAGCAAAACCACCTGCAGGCCGTTGCCAGCCATAATCAGCAACAGGCCAAAAAACAAAGTCCAAGATGCGGCGACCGATCTTAACATTTCGGACCTTCCACTTCACTAGCAAAGCACATAACCGCTGGGTAAATACCCTGACAGCGCCGATATAAAATTGACAGAAAAGAACACTCAAAATTGCGGTGAGACAAACAGCGTATCCTGATTGCTTCGTAAGGCCTGTATGGCTTTGCAGTCTGTTCAATTTTCAACAAAATTCAGTCGTTTTATTTACAATTGTCGTTTTGATGCCGATTTTTTCGGGATTTTTACAGAATATAAGCAGCTGATATCTATTCCGGTTGTATTAGGGATGCGCTTGGGCCCGTGGGGCCAATATGTTTGACCTTTATGTGGTGGCAAATACGCTATCGAAAATGCGGCTGACATTGGCGCGGGCAAGATCTAACTCACCTTGTAGATAGGCCGCGTCGGGCATGTCCATTTGTCCAAGTAAAAAGTGCCAGATTGCCGGTGATAAATCTTCCTGTCGCCGTCCCACGCGCCCGACACAGAGGCGCGAATAATGATGCAGACGCGAAAACAACGCGGCGGCCTGTAATAAATCAGACGCATCGCCCGGGCTTATGACGCCCACCTCTTGTAGTGTGGTGATGATGGCATTGGCAGATACTGGCGACGCGGTGGCGGCAAAATGCTGGCTGTTGGCAATGCGCAATCCCTGCACCAGCAAATCGATCTCGCTAAGGCCGCCCGGTTGCTTGCGTAAGGCGAGTGGCGGCGCGGTGCCATAGGTGCTACGCAATCGCTCGCGCATTTCTGTAATGGCGCTGGCAACGTTGCTGATCTCGGTGCTGGTTTGATTGATTGCGATAATTTGATCGGCTAGCTCTGGCCAGTCGTGATCGCCACTGTCGGGTGCGGATTTGCCATTAACCGCGACGATTCGTGATTTTGCAAAGGCGAGGCGTTCCCAGACCCATGCCTCATCCTCGTAATATTTCCCAAGACGGTCTAGATGCACGGCGATATTGCCCTTTTCACCATCGGGGCGTAGGCGCATGTCGACAAGGTAGAACGGTCCGGCAACATCCGCCATGCCCATCCAATTGATAAAGGTCTGGGTCAGTCTGGTAAAATAGCGGGTCGGGCCAATCGCACGGGTACCGTCAGACAGTGCATCGGCGTCATCAGGTCCATCATAAACAACAATCAAATCGAGATCGGACTGCGCCGTTAGTTCAGCCAAACCAAGACGGCCAAGCCCGATAATGGCGATATGCCCAGCCATAAACCCATGCCGGCGTTCCATATCCGCGCGCGCCAATTCCAATGTTATGGTGATCACTGCATCGGCGATCGCGCTCAATCCTTCGCCAAGCGCGGTATCATCGATGACTTCACTAAGCGCCTGTGTCTCAATACGAAAACGCCATTCACGCACCCGCCGCTGGATGGTCTGGAGGGCGAGCTCAATGGGCATGTCTTTAATGCTATCGCGTAGTTCATCCAGTAAAATTGAGGATTTTGGCAATGGCGCAAAGAATTCATCGAACATCACCAAGTCAAATAGCGCAGGGAAATAGCGCAAATAATCAGCCATGCGCGGCGATAGAATGAGAATGTCACAGAGCAATCTGGTCAGGTGACGATTATGGTCCAATAGCGAGAAAATCTGCACGCTTGCGGGCAATCCCTCGATGAATTGGGCCAATGCGGCAAAAGCCTCATGCGGGTCCGCCGCCTTGGCAATTTGGGCCAACATTTGCGGGGCGAGGCGGCTTAGCAATATGCGGGCGCGCTCGCTTCTGGTGGCGGCAATGCGGCCGGACATCCATCCAGAAATGGTGGCGCAGATATCGTGTGGCCGGTCAAACCCATGCCCACTGAGCCAATTTGCCAACTGTTCCTCATCCTCGAGCATTGGCCAATCATCGTCATCCGCCTGATCATCGGTGCTATTTGGCTGGTCACCAAAATGATCGGCAAAAATAGTATGGGTGGTTAGCGTACCTATTTTGGCGAGATGCTGGCCCAATTGGGAGAGAAACGCATCGGGCGTGGGCCAGCCTAGAAACCGTGCAAGGCTGGTCATTTCGGCATCACCGCGCGGCAGGGAATGGGTTTGCGCATCGCCAAGCATCTGGAGCCGATGTTCAAGACGGCGCAGGCCAAGATAGCACTGGCCGAGCGCCTCCGCCTGATCATCGTCAATCCAGTTTTCGCCAGCCAACGCAACAAGCGCGGGTAGGGTACTGCCAAGACGAATGCTAGGGCTACGGCCACCGGCAACGAGCTGTAATATATGCGTCAGAAATTCAATTCTGCGGATACCGTTGGCGCCGGTTTTAAGGTCAAAGCCAAACCAGCCATCTCCCCTTTGGGGCCGCCGCAACATCGATTTCATGTCGTCCATGACGGTGTAATCCAAGGTGCGCCGCCATACAAAAGGCTGGATATCGGCAAGGAACGCGGCGCCAAATTCACGGTCGCCACCAATTGGCCGGGCCCGGATAAAGGCGGCACGTTCCCATGTTCTGGCGATCGATTCATAATATCCAAGCGCCGCATCACGCTGGATGCTTACCGCGGTGGCCCCGGGATCTGGTCGTAATCGTAGATCGACCCGCCAGCCGATCCCATCGGCGGTAGGTTGCGACAGCAATTTGACCAATTGGCGGGTGAGGCCAACATAAAAATTCTGGCTGTCTTGGGGGGCAAAAAGCGGGGTGTTCTCTGGGTCATGCAGGATAATCAGATCAACGTCTGAGGAATAATTGAGCTCGCCAGCACCAAGCTTGCCAAGCGCCAGAATTGTCCATCCACATCCCGTCATGTCTGTTGGTTGCGCTGGCATCAAGCCGCGCTGGCTGGATCGGCTCAATAGGTGCCGCGCGGTACCGTCAATGGCGGCCTCGGCGGCATTGCTTAGCCAGCGCATTTGATCGGTGACAGTAACGACATTGGCCAGATCACCGATGGCGACACATAATGCACTGCGCTGGCGCAATCGGCGGATGGCGGCCATCACCTCACTATCGATCGCGGCCGGGTCGCCATTATTGTCGATGGCCTCAATTGATCTATGAAATTCGGCAATGGCGGCCGTAATAATGGTGTCACCATCGCCGCTTATTATTGCGGGAATAAGGTCACTATGACGCCGCGCCAAACCTTGCAGATGCTGGGAATAAACCAGCATGCGGGCGATATCATTGGCATCTATTTTTGCACTAGAAGTTGCAGTTATGCCCGCTTTTTGGGCGATCTCGGTCGCGGCCCATGTCTCAAGCTCGGCTAGAATAGCTATTTGCTCGTCGGTGGTTACCGGAAGGCCAGCGATGAGATTATACTTTTGGTTGAGTGCGTTAGTCATGGATCACTATAACCCGGCTTTACAAACTGGCGACAGGCCGATGTTAGATGGGTATTTCCGCCGGGGCAAATTTTCGATCAAAATTATAGATGGGCCGGATGGGTAGCTAGGCGGCCAGAATTTTACCGCCGCGGTCAATCCGTTTCATTGTTTGATAGGTTCGCCAGCTAAGACCAATGGCGGCGGCGCATAACCCAATCACAAGGCCGCCCCAGATCGCCACTGGACCCCAGCCTAAAACCAAGCCGGCAAACGCGCCGCTACCTACACCGATTACCCAAAAGCTGGTGATGCCAAGAACCGCCGGAATTTTGGTGTCATTGAGGCCGCGCAAGATCGAGGTGGCGATGGCTTGCATACCGTCCGGAATTTGAAAACAACCGGCGATAATGACCATTGGTACAGCATAGAGCATTACCTCATCGATCAATACATCACCTTCGGCGAGGTAAAAGCCGATCCAGAATTCCGGCCAGACAATTAAAATGACCGTTGTCATCATCGTTAGGCCGACGCCCACGCTCATCGCTGACCATCCACTGCGCTGGGTGTTGCCGCGATCATTCGCACCAGCGTAATTGCTCACAAGGATTGAACTGGCTTGGGCAAGGGCAATCGGGACCATGAAGGATACCGCGGCAATCTGGTTTGCAATGGCCCCAGCCGCCAATGCCGCCGTGCCAAATAAACCAATCAGGAATGTGATCGCCACAAACATGCTGGTTTCCGCTAAAATCGTCAGGCCGATTGGCACACCGATCTTTAGCAAACGCCATGTGATTGCCCAATCCATCACCCATAGACGCTGGAACGGCTTTGATTGTTTATAGGGCGCGGTTGTGCCAATCCAGACGAGCAAACCAACGCAAATCAGCACATAGACAATAGTGGTCGAAATGGCGATGCCGGTTAGCCCCATCTTGGGAAAAGGGCCGACACCCTCAACCAGTACATGATTGCCCAGCACATTGAGCCCAAGGCCCAATATCATCGCAATCACCTGCGGCAATGGGCGTTGGTGCGCGACCACATATTGGCGCAACACAAAGAAGATGAAAATGAATGGGAGGCCGATTGCTGACCATAGCAAAAAGCCGCCCGTCATAGAGGTTAGGGCCGGATCCTGTCCCAGCAAATTTAGCACCGGTTCGCCAAGCATAACGAGCGGGGCGGCCAAAATACCCAAGACCACACCAATCAACAGACCTTGACGCAACGAGCGCCGAATCTGGCGGTCATCATTACTGCCTAGCCCCTGTGCAACCAATGGCCCAACGGCCAGAGTTACGCCAAGAGCAAAGAAATAAAACGGCTGGAAATAACGGTTCGCAAGTGATCCCGCCGCCAGATTGACACTGTCGATCTGGCCCATGGCAATGATATCCGCGGTCCAAATACCAATGGTCGCCAACGCCCCGATAACGATGGGAAGCGATAGCTTGATATTTTGCCAATTGTGGGTGTTCCAACTCTTTAACGACATACAAAATCCTGAACCTGTAACCCGAAGCCTGCGAATGCAGCAGCTACTTCTGTCTACTTTAGATTGCCGCGAAAAGATATGTGGAAAGATACCCAAGAAGTACCAGGGAGAAGATACCCAAGTAATACCCGGGGGAATATATCTATCGCGGGTCAGGATCTATCAATGCCCAACGCGGCACAATTGTGTTATGGTGTGAAAAATTGCGAGAAAGCGGCAGATAATTTACGTCCCGCTAGGTATTAAAAGTAGCAAGGCAGGGGTCCCTCATGTCCGCAGGTGGTGGTAGTTCAGACAAAAAAGGCTCATCGGGTCGCAGCTATCGCAGTAATGCGGGTTTGACGCGCCAGCCTAAAAAGATGCGTGGCCGGAAAGTGTCGTCGCAAAGATGGCTTACCCGCCAGCTTAATGATCCCTTTGTGGCCGAGGCGAAATCACGGGGGTTTCGCTCCCGCGCGGCACTCAAGCTTGAACAGATTGACCAGCGTTATAAATTATTCCGGCCGGGTCAGGCGATCGTCGATCTTGGCTGTGCGCCCGGCGGTTGGATGCAGGTGGCGTCAATCCATACCCAGCTTGGCCGGTCAAAGGCGCGGCTGGTCGGGATTGATCTGTTGGAAACCGAACATATCGTTGATGCCGAGATTTTTGTCGGCGACATGATGGAACAAGTAATGATCGACAAGGTGCGTGATGCTGTTGGCGGCGCGGCTGATGGCGTGCTTTCCGATATGGCGGCGGCAACCACCGGTCACCGGCCCACGGATCATTTGCGGACCACGGCATTGCTAGAGGCGGCGTTGGATTTTGCGCTGGAAATTCTGAACGAGAATGGGTTCTTTCTGGCGAAATGTTTCCGCGGCGGTGCAGAGCGGAGTGTGCTGGATATCCTGCACAAGAATTTCGCCACTGTGCGCCATGTAAAACCGGCCGCTAGTCGTCAGGAATCTGTCGAGAGTTATGTTCTGGCAACGGGCTTTCACGGGCGCGGTATTGCCGCCGCGGCACAACAAGAACAAGACCGCGGTGAAGGTGGTTTTTCTCCGATTTAGGGGCTATCAATTCGTCATCTGCTTGGATATAGTGCGTCGTCAACCGATCATTGAGCACTCGCTGCGGAAGGCACCCCATGAAAATTCGTGAAGCTCTGACTTTTGACGATGTATTGTTGGAGCCTGCGCGCTCTGGCATCCTACCGGCTGACGCTGATATTCAAACGCGTCTTACCCAGAAAATTTCTCTAAGAGTTCCGCTGATTTCTGCGGCTATGGACACGGTCACCGAGCACCGGTTGGCGATTGCAATGGCGCAATCGGGCGGCATCGGTGTGGTCCATAAAAACTTCACCATCGCCGAACAGGCTGATGAAATTATCAAAGTGAAAAGATACGAATCCGGCATGGTGGTTAACCCGCTGACGATCACGGCTGATAAAACGCTGGGTGATGCGCTGGAAATGATGGATTTTCATCAGATTTCTGGCATCCCCGTAGTCGAGGCTGGCGGTGTTGGTCCGCAGGTTCTGGTTGGTATTCTAACCAACCGCGATGTGCGGTTCGCGTCTGATCGCAGCCAAAAGGTTGGCGATTTAATGACCCGCGAAGTGGTCACGGTTCGTGATGGTGCATCGCATGAAGAAGCCAAAAAACTGCTCCATGAAAACCGTATTGAAAAGCTGGTTGTCGTCGATGCGGATGGGCGCTGTACGGGTCTCATCACGGTCAAGGATATGGAAAAGGCAAAGAACCATCCGCTGGCCTCTAAAGATGACGCTGGTCGGTTGCTAGTCGCCGCCGCAACGGGCGCTGGTGATGACGGTCTGGCCCGTGCCGAGGCGCTTATTGAGGCTGGTGCTGATGTGATTATCGTGGATACAGCGCATGGTCATAGTGAAGGCGTTCTAAAAGCGGTGTCTAACGTTCGCAAAATGGCCAACCATATTCAGGTCGTTGGCGGCAATGTGGCCACCGCGGATGGCGCAAGGGCATTGATTGATGCGGGCGCCGATGCGGTCAAGGTTGGCATTGGCCCTGGTTCTATTTGCACAACACGGATGGTTGCCGGTGTTGGTGTGCCGCAATTAACCGCGGTGATGGATGCGGCAGAAGCCTGTCATGCCCAGAATATTCCGGTCATTGCCGATGGCGGCATTAAATATTCCGGCGATCTTGCCAAGGCGATTGCCGCCGGTGGTGATGTGGCGATGATCGGATCATTGCTGGCTGGTACGGACGAAACCCCGGGCGAGGTTTATTTGCACCAAGGCCGGTCATACAAGGCCTATCGCGGTATGGGATCAACTGGGGCGATGGCCCGTGGTTCAGCCGATCGTTATTTTCAGGCAGAAATTTCCCAACCATTAAAGCTCGTTCCCGAAGGCATCGAAGGTCAGGTTCCCTATAAAGGACCGGTTGAAAATGTTCTGCATCAATTGCTGGGCGGTTTACGCGCGGCGATGGGATATACCGGTAATGCAACGATTGCCGATATGCAGAAAAATGCGGCGTTCTTGCGCATTACTGGGGCTGGTCTGGCCGAGAGCCATGTCCATGACGTAACGATCACACGTGAGGCACCGAATTACCGACCCGGAATGTGACTCTCCGGAATGTGACGCTGGTGCACGCGATGTGCTGGCGATCATATATACGCTTTGACAATTATTGCGCCGGAAAGCCGGCAAGTGGACCTAGTTTATGACCCCAGCCGCGCGGCTTGCTGCCGTTATTGAGATTATTTCTGAAATTGGTGATGGCCAGCCGGCCGGACAGGGATTGCGCAAGGGTCTTGCGCGCCGCCGTTACGCTGGTTCGGGTGATCGCGCCGCTATTACCGCGCAATTCTGGCAAATCTATCGGGCATGGGCACGCTTGTTTTGGCATTTGGAAACCCGCGACATCGAAGTCACACCGCGGGCCGTTGCCATCGCCGCGCAGGTTCTAATCAACGGCGAGACAGCCGAAACCCTAGCCCCATTATTCCCGAGCGAGGCAAAGCACGCCGCCGCACCGCTGGATGATGCTGATCTTGCCTTGATTGCCGCGTTGCAAGAGAAAACACTGGATGACGCCGCGATGCCGCGTGATGTGTTGTTGGAATGGCCGGCCTTTTTGATGGATGATGCAAAGGCCGGACTTGGCGATCATTTCGATAGCGAATTGACCGCGCTACAGGGTGAGGCGGCAACCGATTTGCGGGTGAACCCGATTAAATTAAATGACCGCCGTGTGTTGCGTAACAAGCTCGCCGGTCGCGGGATTAAATGCCACTCGACAAATTTGTCGCCAATTGGGATCAGGCTAGAAAAGCGGACCCGTACAGATGACCTCATCGAGTGGAAAAAAGGGCTGTTTGATGTGCAGGATGAAGGTTCGCAAATTGCCGCCCTGTTATGTGATGCACGCCCCGGAATGCAGGTTGCCGATATGTGCGCTGGCGCCGGTGGCAAGTCATTAGTGATGGCGGCGCAAATGGAAAACCGGGGCCGTATCCTTGCCCTTGATAGCAACGCCGAACGCCTAGAGCGTAGCGGCGAGCGTATCCGGCGCGCCGGCATTCACAATGTAGAGCGCAAGCATGTTGGTGATACATGGGGCACGAAACGCTTTCGGGCTAAATTCGATCGTGTGGTCATTGATGCGCCTTGTTCGGGTTCTGGTACGTGGCGCCGTCAGGTGGATGGGCGCTGGCGTTGTACGCCTGAGGATCTTGCCCGCTATCAGTCGCTACAGAGTAACCTGCTCGATAAGGGCCGTGCCATGGTCACGCCGGGAGGCCGGATTATGTTTATCACCTGTTCCGTTCTAGCCAGTGAGGGTGCATTGCAGGTAGATCGTCTGCTCAGCGAGGCGCCGGAGCTTGAGCTGGCTGATATCAGTGATATTTGGGGTGATACAATTGGCGCGCTGGGTGGCGGGGATTGCCCGCCGCTGGATCGTGGCATGTTGCGCCTATTGCCCGGGCGTGATGGCACGGATGGATTTTTTATGGCGGTGCTGCAAGCCCGGCTTCGGTAATGATTGCGCATAGATGTGCAAGTGAGGAATAAAAGATGAATGATTCAGTTCTGATTATTGATTTTGGTTCACAGGTAACCCAGCTAATCGCGCGCCGCCTGCGCGAAGCCGGTGTCTATACATTGATCCTGCCCTGCACGACGACGCCGGAAAAGATCAAGGCGGCTAACCCGCGCGGCATCATCCTATCTGGCGGGCCTAATTCGGTGGCGATGGCGGATACCCCGCGGGCACCACAAATTGTTTTTGATCTGGGTGTTCCTATCCTCGGCATTTGTTATGGCCAGCAAACCATGTGCCAGCAATTAGGCGGCAGAGTAGAGCCCGGTACGAGCCGCGAATTTGGCCGCGCGGAACTGTCTGTCACCAAGGCCTGTTCGCTGTTTGAGGATGTGTGGTCTGTCGATGATACGCCGAGCGTATGGATGAGCCATGGTGACCATGTTGCGGCTCTGCCTGACGGATTTGTCGTGGTTGCTAGCTCTTCGGGTGCGCCTTATGCGGCCGTTGCCGATGAAGAGCGCCGGTATTACGGCGTCCAGTTCCACCCTGAAGTCGTTCATAGCGAAGATGGCGAACGCCTATTGGCCCGCTTTGCCTTGGGCATTTGTGGCTGTTCTGGCAGTTGGTCAATGGCCGCCTATAAAGAGCGCACGATCGCCGCGATCAGAGAGCAGGTTGGTGATGCAAAGGTTATTTGCGGCTTGTCTGGCGGGGTGGATTCATCGGTAGCCGCTGTTCTCATTCACGAGGCAATCGGTGATCAATTAACCTGTGTATTTGTTGATCACGGATTGCTGCGTTCTGGCGAGGCCGAAGAGGTTGTGAGCCTGTTTGGTGGTCACTACAACATCCCTCTCATTCACCGCGAAGTGTCGGATATGTTTTTGGGACGGCTTGCGGGGGTCGATGATCCAGAGAAAAAACGCAAGATCATTGGCAGCAGCTTTATCGAGGTATTTGACGAAGAGGCCGCCAAAATCAAAGATGCCCGTTTTCTTGCGCAAGGTACGTTATATCCGGACGTTATCGAGAGCATTTCTGCCGCTGGTGGCGACGCCGTTACGATCAAGTCGCATCACAATGTTGGTGGCTTGCCGGATGATATGGCCCTAGAGCTTGTCGAGCCATTGCGCGAATTGTTCAAGGACGAAGTGCGCGCGCTGGGCCGTGAATTAGGGCTCCCGGAAATTCTGGTGTCGCGTCATCCATTCCCCGGACCGGGCCTTGCCATTCGCGTCCCCGGCGCCATTACCCGCGAACAGCTGGATATCCTACGCGCGGCCGATGCGGTCTATCTCGATGAAATCCGCAAAGCCGGATTATATGACGAAATCTGGCAGGCTTTCGCCGTGCTGTTGCCGGTAAAAACCGTTGGCGTCATGGGCGATGCCCGCTCATATGACTATGCCTGCGCCCTGCGTGCGGTGACCTCGACCGACGGCATGACAGCCGATAGCTATCCCTTTACCCACGAGTTCCTATCAAAAACCGCAACCCGCATCGTCAATGAAGTAAAAGGCGTAAACCGCGTAACCTACGACGTAACATCAAAGCCCCCAGGAACCATCGAGTGGGAGTAATCCTTACCCACATATGATAAGATAACCTGTTGATTTTATTGCACCTATGTAAAATACCATAGTTTCAAACCACTTTCAAAGAGTGTTGATTTTATTGCATTTTGTGATACAACATTCAAAGTAAGTTTCAAACTAAATGGATTATTGAATAAAGTGAGTTCCAATAAACGAGAAATGCATGAAAACCTAAAACTTGGTGAGACTCCACCTCGTTCTACTCATGCAAATGGACTCACTAGTAAGTTCTACACAGCAGAAGTTGATATATGCGATGGTGCAGTAAAACTCATCAGAACAAAGCAATCTGGTGATGTTTGGCAGATGCGTTGTTGGATACACGCAGAAAAGAAATACTTAAAAAAATCATTACGAACAAAAGATTTAGATACTGCAAAAACCAAAGGTAGAGAACTTTACTACACTATGATGGGTAAGGTTTCAGCAGGGCAAAAACTGTTCACCATTACCGCAAAAGAGTTAGTTCAGAAATACTTGGACTACCAACTTGATAGAGTTGAGGGTGGTTTCATTACCAAAGGCAGATTGACGACTATTAGAACTCAATTAAACCATTTTCTTGGTTTTGTTGGAGATGATAGGAAGTTGGATACTATCAAAAGAGAGAAATACAAAGACTACTATATTTACAGACGAAAAATTGCACCGAAAGTCCAAGATGTGACTCTTATAAATGAGAGAGCAACTTTGGGTCATATGTATAAGTTTGCATTAGAAAAAGGTTTCATAACACAAGACAGGTTACCTCTTTGGCAGGAACTCAAACGAGTGAATGTGAACAGTAGAACTGCATTCACCAGAGATGATTACAAAACTCTCTATACCTATCTACGAAACTACACCAAGAAAATTAGTGATGAACGAGAACTCTACAATAGGCAGTTGTTGAGAGACTTTATCCTAATTTTATCTAACACTGGTTTGAGATTTGGTGAATGTAGGCAGTTGAAGTGGAACTTCATTCAAGTTGTAAAAGGTAAGAACAAATACCCAAATGTGCAGATTAGAGTTCCAGCAGTAATCTCAAAAGTTGGAAAAGATAGAACTGCGATTGGTATGCGTGGAGATTTCTTTAATAGAATAAAGACCTATTCCAAACATACTCACCCACAAGATTACATTTTTGCAGATTCAGATACTGGAGAAATGTTTAGTAGGAAACTTCTATACAAGTATTGGGATTTGATTATGAAAGAGAGTGGTTTGGGTGAAAGTCCAAACGACTATTCCTACTATTGTCTGCGGCACACATTTGCGACTTACAGACTGCAATATGGAAAAGTGGATATAAGAACTCTGGGTAAGGTGATGGGTTGTTCTGTTCGTTTCATAGAACAGCATTACGATAGTGCGAGAGTTGAAAATATGATGGATTACATCACGCAAGATGTGGAACGAGATGATGCGTTTAGTGATGTGATTTTATCGTAACATTTCTCTCTGGATACTATGGTGGTTTATAGATTGAAAAAATAACAATCCTTTTTTTGAAACATAAGGCAGTTTTAGGGGGGGTAAGTGTTGTCAAAACACTCTTTTCGGACTACCCCACACCACCGAAAATTATAAAAATAAAAGTATAATAAAATCAATAATTTATGAAATTCCAAATTTCAATTCTGACGAAGGGTAATGACAACACCCATATTTTTGGGTTTTTGAGGTTAAAACTACCAGTTTGTGATGGATTGAAGGGTGTTTCTCTGTTTCCTTTGAGTTGCAATCTCTTGCATCTTCCTGTCACGCACCAATTTCAAACCTTCATTTAGCAATGCGTTGATGGAAGTCGTTCCCCCATCTAGTTCTTTCACTCTCTGGCAATCCATCCAGAGGTCATAATCAATTCGTGCAGCATAATCGTGGGTGTTCTTCATTGGGCATTGTCCTTCTCATTCGTTGTTATCACTGATTTATCTTTCTCTAACTTGTTTCTTATATCTTCTAGTTCTGCATCAATGGCATTGTTGAGGTCATTCATTACCCCTGTCATGGGAACTGGACTCTCAAATGCATCACCATGTTCTTCATCATTCCATCCCCCACCAAGTTCTCGTCTAAGGGTGATGAAGTCTTTACCAACATCAAGACGAAGTCTTTGTGCGGTGAAAGACACATCGTCCAGTGCATCCATAATTTCTAGGAACAGTTCTTTTCGTTGTGCGTCTGTTGCATAAGCAGGCAACTGCATTGAACGAACAGTCTCACTGGATTGAATGATTTCAGTATCTTCGGTCACATCGTGTAATAGGTCATAAGTAAATCTCTGCATTGTAGTTTTCCTTTGTGTTTGCAGAGATATTTATATGGTTTGTATGTGAAACCGTTGGCACAACAGTTATTCATCACCTATTCCTTTGCAGGGGTGTCACTGAGTGGGTTCTGGATGGGGTTTACTAGGACAAGCATCTAATGCGTCTGCAGGAACGATTTAGAGGGAATACCAATCCTCAATTTCAGCAAGGGCAGCATTCCAGGCATTGAGGTGTTTGTATTTGGTTTTTCCAGATGTGTTCCAACCAAGTTTTAGTTGGTTTCCCCTATGGTGTCTAAATATCCAGATAACAGATGCAGTGAATTTTAGTCTCCAGAAAAGGTTTTTCATTCACTGGACTCTATAAAATTCATCAAATCCTCAGTTTCTGATGGGGTGTTTTCACCATAAATCTGGTTTGGATAGTGCAGCAACACACTTAAACTGGATTGGTTGTTCTGGAACAGGAGTGTCATTCAACATCATACCTGTCCAACCAAAGGGATATTGCAATGTGTATGGTGGCACGAATGAGTGTCCAATCTCTTCCTTGAACCCAAACTTTCCATAGTAGGCAGGGTCTCCATAAACCAGTAGAGCACCAGCACCATCTCTGGTGAGCATACCTATTCCAGATTTTATGAGGTTTGAACCAACACCTTGTTTCTGATGTTCTGGAGAGACAGCAAGTGGAGCAAGGATATATCCAGAGAGAATAGAATCAGATTTTAAGAAGATTGGACTGTAGGACACATAACCAATTACTTGATTATCAACTTCAGCAACTAATGACTTGATTGAAGGACTAGTGGTTTCTTGATGGAGTTCTTGAACAAGGTTCATGATGACTTTGTTCTCTTCATCAGAGAACGCAGTTTTAATAACCTTTAGGACTGAGTCCAAATCTGTTTCTTGAGTAAGTCTAATTTTCAAATCTAAATCCATGAAATAGTTTGAATCAGGATATCAACTAAGGTAGACAAAATAAAGTTAAAGTATTATTAAATATAGTAATTTTCTGAACATTTTTAGGATTTTAACATGAAGCAAATACTGTTGTTTTTCTGTCTTGTGTTTGGTTTTTCAAACATTGCGATAGCAGACGGCATTAAATTTATGCAACTTGAAATTGAAGATGCGTGGATTAAGGAAACCCCACCAAATCATCCTGTTACAGGTGGATATCTAAAGATTGAGAATAACGGAAATACTGCAGATTTATTGATTGGTGTTTCAGCAGACTTTGCAATGAAAAGTGAAATCCATGAAATGAAGATGGAAGGGGATGTGATGAAAATGCGTCCTCTTGGGAATGGTTTAGTGATACCAGCAGATGGAGAGGTTTACTTGAAACCTGGTGGTTACCATTTGATGTTTATGAAACTTAAGGAACAGATGGTTCCAATGGATGTTCATCAAGTGACATTAACATTCAAGAACAGTGGTTCAATTACCATTCCAATGACTGTTCATAAAATGTCTCATGGTAAGAAGCATAGTCATTAACCTTAAACCCTCATCCACCTGTGGTGGATGAATGCACCTTCGGTGCATTGTCCTAATCTAATTTGATAATCTATAGAGAATCTAATCTGCGGTGTGTTCTAGACACACTAACCCCACCACAGGGAAAGGGTGTCTAGAAACAAATCTGCGTCTGCGTCCGTCAACACATCTAGTCAGAGCAACCTAATTGATTAGGTAGGGTGGGTAATCCGATATCCCTTTACACTCCACTGAACTACGGTAGCAATGCAGAACCGACTAGATGATTACCTGCATTACTTGAGGGTTAAATACTCCCTCGTCCTGTTGGAAATCTTTAGGCACCCATATCCAACTTTGGTGCATCATTATAAAAATTTGTTACCTAACCAAGTTCCGAACCAGAGTTTCTGTTTCTCAATGGGTTTGCACACTCACAATTTGGTTTGTCACCACCACCATCCATCAGATGGATTTCATATAGTTATTTATACAAACTGAAATTTTCAGTTTTTTAGAAAACAGATAAGGAAGAATAGGGCATCCCATTCTTTCTAATCATCTGTTTCATATATTTATAATATCTCTGACTTTCATATGACCTACGCAAACTCTGGCAAAAACTTACGCAGTGTCTGATTGGAAACCTTGAATTCTTTAGTGAGTTTGCGGAAACCCCAACCTTCTTTGCGTTTCAGCAGAATTTGTTCCTTCACTTCATCTGTAAGGTTGGATTTCTTACCCCAACTTCCATCACCCTTGCGTCTGGCATTTGCGATACCAGATTTCACACGATGACTGATGTTGAAGAGTTCCATTTTGGAAATGGCAGACAACATCGTTGCAACCATCTCACCCATCGGTGTTGAGGTATCTATACCTTCTTTGACTGACACCAGATTCACATTCCAGAGTTTCAGTTCTTCAAGAAGGTTTAGAAGTAGAGCAGGTGTTCCAGCAAACCGTGATAGTTCATCACTCACCACCAGTTTGAATTTGCGTTGACGAGCACCTTTGATGAGTTTGTCTAACGATGGACGATTACGAGTTGTTCGGGCAAATCCCTCATCAACATATTCTTCTACAATCTCGTATTCCATCCGTTCGCAGTAGGCACGAACCTCATGCAACTGTCGGTCAACATCCTGTCCAAGATTGTCTGTTGAAATCCTCGCATAGATGGCAACTTTCACTTTCAAAACCCTTTCAAACTTTCAGAGTCATTATACTTAAAATATACCAAAAAACTGTTTCAAAGTCAATAAATTTTCAAGCAAAAACAACAAGTTATATAAAAATTTACGATTGTTTTGTTTTCAAAACAAATTGGAACAAATGATTTGTTCTCGTAAATCTTTGCAAACAATTATATTGTTTGGGAATTAGGTAAGTGGTTGATTAGTATTAAAAAAATGAGTTTCAAAGTAGTTTCAAACTTGAAAAAAATATAATGAATTCAATATTTTATAAAGATTATATTATTGAGTGGGAATGATGAGCAAATATGGCTGAGAGCATAGATAACAAAATTAAGTTGACGCCATACTTTACGCTTTTCGATGCTGACGGCTTTATCGATTACATGGTTGCTGTCTTTGATGCACAAATTGTCAAAGACAGCCGTAATACGAATGGTACAATTCAGCACGCTCGCTTGAAAATTGAAGATAGCATAATCATGCTGAATCAGGCTGATAAAAATTACCCTCCCAACCAATCACAGATGCATCTTTATTTTGAGTCTGTTGAAAATACATACAAATTGGCCCTGGCAAGCCGCTCGGTATCTTTGATGTCACCCATGCTCCGCAGCCACGGTGATAAAATGGCAGGGTTCAAAGATCCCTTTGGTAACGTATGGTGGGTGGCCGAAAAAAGTAATTGAAGAACTTGATATAGATAAGGTTTCGGTGTTTTAAGATTGCAAAGACGAAGTAATAGAAGGTCTGTATGGAAAAAATATGAACAAGGGAACGCTTATATTTTTCTGCGGTAAGATGGGGGCTGGCAAAAGCACGCTTGCCAAACAGAAAGCTGAAGAGAAAGACGCTGTCTTGATAAGTGAAGATGATTTGCTAGCAAAGCTTTACGCAGACAAAGTTAAATCAGTCAAAGACTACAAACAGTATTCAGACATATTAAAACCAGTAGTTTGCGACATGTCCCAGCAAATTCTTAGCAAGGGTGTCAGTGTAGTATTAGATTTCCCAGCAAACACAGAAAATCAAAGGCAATGGTTGCGAAGCCTCAGTGACACGTTAACTGCAGAACATATCTGCTATTTTGTCGATAGAACGGACGAAATATGCATAAAGCAACTATTGCAACGCGGTAATCCGAACACGGATACAGTTGAAATGTTTCATGCAATGACAAAATATTTTACGGAACCAAGCGACGACGAACATATTAATGTCGTTAGGGTTTAACCGCCTTTTCTAAATCAACCTAGCAAACAAAAATACACGCACACCTCTCTGGCGGACCGCAATGCGCCATGGTCTGTGGCCATTGTGTGATGTGGCGCCAGAAACTCCAGCGTGGCTTGAATGAATTATGTTTTGGGCAAATAAGGCCGCTTGAGGGGGGCTCAGGCGGCCTTGTTGTTGCGCTATTGCGAGAGCGCGATGTCGGGGGCGTGCCTAATTGCGCGCCCAGTTGCGCACCTTAGTTACGCACAAATGTCACGGCGTATTTCACGTCACCTTCAAAGAGCTTTGAGGCGACTGTGCCTTCGGACATATAGAATTGATGCCCCGAAATACGGTTCTCAAGACGATAGCCCTTGGTGGCCATGCGGCGTTTGTGGAACTCCATAGCGGCCGCGTCAAAGCTGTCTGTTAAAATGGTAATGCGGTCCTGTGATAATTCAGTGATAT
>Ga0209654_1000948_pt1 | contig 25210 bp, 23 predicted proteins | sample SaaInl1SG_22_DNA_FD_184646 | JGI IMG/M metagenome (GOLD analysis project Ga0209654, IMG submission 184646) | Marine microbial communities from expanding oxygen minimum zones in the Saanich Inlet - ESP_161SG_22_DNA (SPAdes) (version 2) | ecosystem: Environmental > Aquatic > Marine > Intertidal... | reverse complement strand
AATATGGAGGAAGATAGCCCCAGCGTCATTGTCACCGCGGCGCACTAGCACACAATCGATGAACTCTGTCGCGGCATAACGCAATGCGGCGCTGACCAGCATGTTGGATTTAAGTCGGCTCATTTGGTCACCACATTGCCGGTCTTTGTTGCCTAGAAATCGCTACAACGGCCTTTTTGTTCCCAATCACCATAGCGCGTTGGCTCTGGCCCTTTGGGTCCGTTATGCTCGCGCGGGGCCTCATCGGCTTGATCCTGCTCCGGCACTTGCGCTTTATTTGCGGTAGAATTTTCGGTCTTTATCTTGTCACTATCCATATTTACCTATATGCCCCCATCACCGGCAGAAAACAAGCGGAGCCAGCATGGCTGACGATACAAATCCAAAATACCAAAAAGAACCAACTAGAATTGGCGGCGAAAAGCTCGTGCTTCCGCCATCTGAGGATGGCCCTCCAAAGCGCAAAACACAGGGGGATCGTCCCGCACGCGGCCGTCCAAGCGACAAGCCTGCCCGCGCATCGCAGGATAAAAAGCCCTATGATAAGAAGCCTTACGACAAGAAGCCTTACGACAAAAAGTCTGGGGACAAGCCGGTAAAGAAAAAGCCGAATTTCAAAGCCGCCATCATGAGCCGGCAAATTTGCTTTAATATCTTGGTGGCTGTCAGCGAAGGCGAGCAGCTCGATCTGGTATTGAACGCGAATGAAGATTTGCCAAAACTAGAAGACCGCGATCGCCGGTTCGTGCGGCTATTGGCGACAACCTGTCTGCGGCGCCGTGGCCAGATTGAAAAAACCTTGGCTCCAATGATGCCGCGCCGTCCGTTTGGTGCGCAGGAAAATGCCAATCTGATTTTGCTGATGGGCGCGGTGCAATTGCTGATCCTGAAAACCGGACCACATGCCGCCGTCGACAGCACCGTTGAGTTAATGCGCCAAGAGGGCTTTGACCGGTTGACCGGCCTTGCCAATGCCGTGATGCGCCGCTTAACCCGCGAAGGCGAGGCCCTGTTCAAGCAAACCAAGCCATTGGATAATATACCAAATTGGCTACGGATTAGCTGGGTCGAGGCTTATGGCATTGAGAAAACCAGCCTGATTGCGGAAATGGCAATGAAGGTCCCAACGCTCGATATCTCGGTTGCTGAGGATGTTGAGGGCTGGGCGAAAAAGCTAGATGGGAGTGTGATTAACAACACCACCATCCGGCGGGAATTTGATGGCGATCCGTCAAAATTACCGGGCTTTGCTGATGGTGCATGGTGGGTGCAAGACGCCGCCGCCGCGCTGCCAGCAAAGTTACTTGGCGATGTTGTTGGCAAAGACGTCATTGATGTCTGTGCCGCACCCGGCGGCAAAACCGCACAATTGATCGCGGCGGGCGGTTCTGTGACCGCTCTTGATGCGGCTATCAAGCGGCTTGACCGGATGCGCCGTAACCTAAAGCGCCTCGGTATGAAAGCCGACTTGAAACAGGCCGATGGACGCACCTATGTTCCCGATTTTCCGGTTGATGCGATCTTGCTTGATGCGCCCTGTTCCGCCACCGGCACTCTGCGGCGCCGCCCCGATATTCTGGGCAGTCGTAATGTCGAAGACATCGCCGCTCTGCAATCACTGCAATGGGAATTAACCACCTCGGCAATCGGCTGGCTAAAGCCGGGCGGCACGCTCGTCTATGCAACATGCTCGCTCCAGCCCGAAGAAGGTGAAACCATGATCGCGGCGATTATAGAGGCTGGTGAAGGCTCTGTTGAAATTGACCCGATTACGCCTGAAGAGGCTGGTGAATTTGCCCCGGCAATCACCGCGGATGGCACCATGCGGATTATCCCTAGCGATTTTGCCGCAATCGGGGGTGTTGATGGATTTTATATTGCGCGGCTAAAATCATTAGTATGATCACAAGCATAACTTCGATTATGGTGATCAACGCCTAATTATCCTTTGGCATAAATTCGCCACAAATAGTTGATAGGCATATAGAATAATGTACCGTCAGAATATGAAGCCGGTATATCATAACCGGGTGATTGAGGAGCAAACCAGCATATGGCGACAGCACCGCCACAAAGTCTGGAACCGCCATGGCGGGTTACATCGCTGGAGCGTTTGTTCCGGCGAAGCAGCTTGTTTCGCTGGCAGTTAAAGACCAACGACACACCCCAAATCAAATCTGGATTGCAAGACCATTGGCGCGGCAGTGCAACTGTTGGTGGGCGCATTATCGAGGCGGGTGATCGTCTCCACTTTGACGGACAAGCCTTTGATGATTTTGGTTGGTTGCGTGACCTGCGTGCATTTGGTGGTAGTCAGGCACGGTCACACGCACGCCAGCTAATCGAAATATGGTTGCGCCAGAACCAGAATTGGCATCCGCTTCGTTGGCAACCGGATATGATGGGCGACCGGCTCACCAACCTTGTCGCCAACTATAGTTGGTATGGCGAATCAGCCACCAGCGAATTTCAGGATAATCTAGCCCGTTCAATCGCGTCACAGGCCCGCTGTCTCGCCCTTGATTGGCGCCGGATGAATAGCCCGACCAGCCGATTGCGGGCATTGCGCGGACTGGCCACAGCCGAAGCCGCGCTCGGTGGTAGTGAGAGCGAAATGACATCGTTGCTCGATCTTGCCATACCGATGATTAATCATATGTTGAACGAGGATGGTGGCCTCAGAAACCGGATGCCGGATAGTCAAATCATGACGCTCCGCCTTTTGATCGAACTCCGCTCCGCCGCCAGTTTTGCCAATGTTGTTGAGGATAAACGGCTGGATGAAATCATCAGCCGGATGGGCGCTGTGGCACGGATGTGGCGGCATGGCGATGGTCACTTGGCGCATTTCAACGGCGCTGGCATGCTCAACCCAGAGATTATCGAGGAAACATTGTTGCGCGCCGGTCCACGCGGCAAAGTCCTGCAACAAGCCCCCTATTCCGGGTTTCTCCGGTTTTCCAGCGGTCGGTCAACGGTTATCATGGATGCTGGCTCGCCCCTAAGCCAAGACGCGAATGGGGAAGACACCGCCTGTGGTTTTGGCACCCTATCCTTTGAATTTAGCATTGGCCCGATGCAATTAGTGGTCAATGCAGGCCAGACCGCGGCGGACACTAATTTGAACCGGCTTTTATGCTCTACATCCGCGCATTCGACATTAGCACTCGATGAACACAATTCCTCTAATCCTGCGCAAAATCGGATGGCGAATATTTCCGGCGTTGAGGTTGGCCCAGCCGAAGGCGGCCTGCTCGCCGTGGCCAGCCATGATGGCTATGAGGCATCACACGGTATTTTGCACCACCGCCAGATTTATCTGGCTACTGGCGGGGCCAACCTGCGCGGGTCGGACCGGTTGGAATATACCGGTGCGCCAGGCGAAATCCCGCGCCAAGCGATCATCCGTTTTCACCTACACCCAAAGGTGAGCGCGGCGATGCTGGGCAATGGACAAGTACTTATGAAGATCAGAGGCAATCGCGCTGGCTGGATTTTCAAGGCGGCTAACACCACCGTCAGCCTCGATAATTCGGTGTTCTTTGATGCCGGGATCAGACAATCCTGCCAGCAAATTGTATTACGCACACCGATTAGCAGCATCCGCACAATTGGCTCTAATGAGGTCAAGTGGGCATTCTTGCGTAGCGACCCGCGTTAGCCGGATATTTCACCGCACCGCGCTGTCCGGCATGTTGCATTTTAAAGGTGAGTTTGCCATAACCACCCGGCCTGACCCCAGTTTGTTTAGCCCAGTTTGTTTAACCCAGTTTGTTTAACCCAGTTTTGGGCCTCGGTTAGAGTTTCGTCCAAAGCCCCGTAAAGAGTTAAGAGCCATCATGACATCTGACATTACCGTTCGCCGCGCCCTTTTATCCGTATCCGACAAGACTGGTCTTATCGAATTTGCCAAAGGACTGGCGGCGGCGAATGTGCAAATTCTGTCGACTGGTGGAACCGCCTCGGCCCTGCGTGAGGCTGGTGTTGAGGTTACTGATGTTTCCAGCGTGACAGGCTTTCCCGAAATTATGGATGGGCGGGTAAAGACCCTGCACCCCAAAATCCACGGTGGATTGCTCGCACGCCGCGATAATGACGCGCATCTGGCCGCTATGAAGGCAGAGGGTATCGAGGGCATTGATTTGCTTGCGGTTAATTTATATCCGTTTGAACAGACCTTGGCCAAAACCGATGATCGCACACAGCTCATTGAAAATATTGATATTGGCGGGCCAGCAATGATCCGCGCCGCGGCCAAGAATCATGATTTCCTGACGCTAGCTTGTGATCCGGCTGATTATAATGAAATCATCGATGCCATTAATAATGATGGCGGCACGAGCTTGGCCCTGCGCCAGCGTCTTGCGGCAAAGGCCTTTGCCCGCACGGCATCATATGATGCGGCGATTGCTGGCTGGATGGCCGACACCCAAGATGACAAGCTACCGGCGATGACCAGCTTTGCTGGTGTTAAGGCGCTGGAATTGCGTTATGGCGAAAACCCACATCAACAAGCCGCGCTCTATCGCAATGGCAATGCGCGCCCCGGTGTTGGCAATGCCGAACAAATTCAGGGCAAGCCGCTGTCCTACAATAATATCAACGACACTGATGCGGCGTTTGAGTTGGTTGGCGAATTTGACGAGCCAACAATTGCCATCATCAAACATGCTAATCCGTGCGGGGTTGCGTCTGCGGCGGATTTACCATCGGCATGGGATGCGGCATTGGCGGCCGATCCGGTAAGTGCGTTTGGCGGCATTGTCGCGATGAACCGCACGCTCGATGCGGCCACTGCCCAAAAAGTCACAAGCATTTTCACCGAAGTTGTGATCGCCCCAACCGCGAGCGATGAAGCCAAAGCCATCCTAGCCGCCAAGCCTAATTTGCGGCTGTTACTCACCGGTGCGATGCCCGACCGGAGTGCAAGCTTTGCCACAGTGAAATCTGTTGCAGGCGGGTTTCTAAGCCAGACACGCGACAATGGCATGATCACCCGTGATGATCTTAAAATCGTCACTGACATCGCCCCGACTGAGGCCCAGATTGCCGATATGCTATTTGCGTGGAAAGTGGCCAAACACGTGAAATCAAACGCCATCATCTTTGTCAAAGAGCTAAGCACTGCGGGTGTTGGCGCTGGCCAGATGAGCCGTGTTGATTCCGCCCGCATAGCCGCCCATAAAGCGCGTGATATGGCGGCGCATAATGGCTGGGACCAGCCACGCACGATTGGCTCTGTCGCCGCTTCGGATGCGTTCTTCCCATTTGCGGATGGGCTGGAAACGCTCATTGAGGCAGGGGCAAGCGCGGTTATTCAACCGGGTGGATCAATGCGTGATGACGAGGTGATCGCCGCCGCGAACAAGGCTGGCATCGCTATGGTCATGACCGGCATGCGGCATTTCAATCACTAAGCGCCACTGGCCTTTCATCACTATTATTTGACTACTGGCCTTTAACTACCGGCCTTTAATGGCGTGGCTCCACACCTTGCGCATCAGGCTAGGCAAATCGGCTGGCCGGATTTTGATTAGGCCAGCATGTGATGGGTCAACCACAGCAATGGCAATATCCATATCCAGCGCGAAATGCGTGAACACATGGGTGATGCCATCTGGCAGAACCTGCCACTGGGCGACAAAAGGCGCAGTGGCCAGCGGTGCTTGGGGATCATAAACCTCGCCGCGGCTAGCCCAGCCATGTGAGGGAAATGCCATCATACCGCCAAGCAAGCCGCGCCCTTCTCGGCGAATGATCACCGCATTACCGGCGCCATCATGGGCCACAAAGGCGATCCCGCGGCGGGTTTCTTTTGGCTTTTTGGCGGCCTTTACCGGCAATGTCTCGGCAATATCCAACGCCAGCGCGGCGCAATCAGCCGCCAACGGACAGCCGCCACAGCCCGGATTTTTCACCGTGCAAACAGCATTGGCAAAATCCATTAACGATTGCGGAAAGTCCGAGCGCCGCACATCCGGCATCACCGCCGCATAGACGGCTCCGATCTCTTTCTTTGCCGCTGGCAACGGCGTGGTGATTGCGAAATGGCGGGCCATCACCCGCTCTATATTGCCATCAACGACAACACCCTGCTGGTCAAAACCAATCACGCTAATCGCCCCTGCGGTATAGGGACCAACCCCGGGCAGGGTTAACAGGCTCTCATAATCCTTGGGAAATTCACCATTATATTCGGCCACAACAAATTGCGCCGCCTTGTGCAAATTGCGGGCACGGGCGTAATAACCAAGCCCAGCCCATGCCGCCAGCACATCATCCAGCGGGGCCTTGGCCAGGGCATGCACATCTGGCCAGCGCCGGGTGAATTCCAGAAAATACGGAATGACCGTCGCCACCACAGTTTGCTGGAGCATGATTTCAGATAGCCAGACATGATAGGCCGGTGCGAGTTCAGGCCAGCGCCGGCGCCACGGCAAATCACGCCCTTGGCGATCATACCAATCAAGCAAGGCCTGCCAGTTAAATTTGGCCGAAGACTCGTCAATTTTTCCGGGCGGCGCGTGTGGGGATTGATCATTCATCCGCCGAAATTGGCATAATGAAACCGGCAATTCAACTTCACAAAGCGGGACAGAGTGGGACAAGCTGTTACAAAACAGCACATCAGGAACAACATAAGACGACATATCCTAGACTATAACCGTTGCCGCCATCATGGTATGCTGGCGGGATATCGCCGATATGATATGCCCCAAAAAAGGTAGAGACACCCGATGAGCCCAAAGCAAAACCCCAGCAAAGCAAGCAAGAAGAAAGCTAGCAATACTGGCCAGAATCCACTGCGGGCAAACAAGATGGCGCGGCTATCCAATCTGGTTGATGACATGATCGAGCCCAGCGTTCGAAAGCGCGGCTTTGTGCTATCTCGTTTGGTATCAAACTGGCGGGAAATCATCGGAGACAGCGCCGATTGGAGCAAACCGGTAGAGCTAAAGCTAGACCGCAACACGCATAAGGATGGCGTCCTCAAACTATCCATCGCCAGCGGTAGAGGCCCGCAAGCACAACAGATGACACCGCATTTCCTCGATCGGGTGAATGCCGCCTTTGGCTATGAGGCGGTGAGCCGGATCACCCTCGTGCAAACAATGAACATCCAGCCATTAGATAATGCTGCTGTTGGTTATGATGCTCTGGAAACGGGTGCGGACGACACCAATATAATAGATGACCAGCAAGCAGAAACACCGGTAGGTGATATTTGGGATCTGGACGAAAGACTAGCGGACATAAAATCACCAGAATTACGTGCTGCATTGAGGCGGTTTGGTACCCCTGTGGACGATGATAGTGGTTGATGCACCGCAAGCCATGGATTATGTTACGCCCCGTGATGAAAGTGAGACAATTATGACCCAACGATTTTCCAAGCCAACCCAGCTAATGCCAACCCTATCCCGGCGTGGATTTGTGGTGGGCACAAGTGCTTTGGTGGGAATGACTGCGCTACCTTCAATGGGCTTTGCCGATGATGGTGATGATGCGGCCCTAAAGGCGGCGCTTAGCCCGCGTTACATTGGCGATGCTGATGCGCCGGTAACAATTGCCGAATATTATTCGATGACCTGTGGTCATTGTGCCTCATTTCACAACAACACTTTTCCAAAGGTCAAAACCCGCCTGATCGACAAGGGCATTGTGCGTTTTGAAATGCGGGCATTTCCGCTTGATGGCCTAGCCTTGCGGGCACATGCGCTAGCACGGAGCCTGCCAGAAGCGAAGTTTTTCCCGATGGTAAAAACCTTGCTGGCACAACAGCCGAGCTGGTCTCGCGCCCCTGATCCTTTGGCTGAATTAATGAAGATTGCGCGCTTTGCCGGTGTTGGTGAAGAGCAGTTCAACAACATTATGCGCAACCGACCGTTGCTCGAGGGTATCGTTGCCCAGCGTCAACAAGGGCTGGATGACTGGGACATCAGTTCGACACCGTCTTTTGTCGTTAATGATGATACGGTAATCGCGGGCAATATGTCCTATGAGGATTTTGCCGAAAAACTAAGTGCCTATGGCGCGTAATATTTGTATCGGTTATTATTCTGTATCCCAACAGGTGGTGTAACGCCGCTTTTTCCAATCCTAAATGTCTTTATAAGGTGAGTGCTCTTTCGTGATTTTTCGTAGCCTGAAAATGGCCGGTTTCAAATCCTTTGCCGAAATGGCCGAGGTGGAAATCGAGAGTGGTCTCACTGGCATTGTGGGACCAAACGGCTGTGGCAAATCGAATGTTGTCGAGGGCCTGCGCTGGGTCATGGGCGAGAGCAACGCGCGGCAAATGCGCGGCGGCGAGATGGATGATCTGATCTTTGCCGGTACCGACCAACGCCCCGCGCGCAACCTTGCTGAAATCACCCTTCAACTAGACAACCGTAGCCGCTCTGCACCTGCCGAATTCAATAGTGAAGATGATCTTGAAATCACCCGTAAAATTGAACGCGGCAAAGGTAGTAGCTATTACGTCAATTCAAAGCCGACACGGGCCAAGGATGTGCAATTGCTGTTTGCCGATTCGGCAACAGGTGCGCGTTCATCCGGCATCGTCTCGCAGGGCCGCATTGGTGCGATCGTTGGTGCAAAGCCCGCTGATCGCCGGGCTTTGCTAGAGGAAGCGGCCAATATTCGCGGCCTCCATACCCGCCGGCATGAGGCTGAGTTACGCCTGCGCGGGGCAGAAACAAATCTAGAGCGTCTCGATGATGTCATTGCCGGCCTAGTGGAACAGCGCGATTCGCTGCGTAAACAGGCTCGTCAGGCCAGCCGCTATCGCTCGATTGCTGATCGTATCCGCAAAGCCGAAGCCCAGCTGTTGCTTGCACTCTGGAGCCGCGGTGAGGCCGATCTAGCCGCCGCTAATACCGAATTACAGGCTGTGCGCCTTGATGTTGCGGCAAAGACCGAAGCCGCCGCCAGTAGCGCCACCAAGCGCACCGAGATTGCCGCCACCCTGCCGCCATTGCGCGATGCCGAGGCGGAAAAGGCGGCGGAATATCAGCGCCTAATGCTAGGCCGTGACGAGATTGACCGTGAAGAAGCCCGCCTTCGTGAATCGCTGGCCAATCTTGAGCAACAACAAAACCAAATCACCCAAGATATGCAGCGCGAGACTGGATTGCGCGAAGATGCGTCCTCGGCAATCACCCGCCTTGGCAACGAGATCAGCGGTCTGCAGAGCCAGATAGATGACGCCCTGCCGCGCCGTCAATCGGCCCAATCGGAACTTAATACCGCGCGCGAAAGTGCAAATATGGCTGATTCGGCATTAGCAGAGGCCGGGGCTAAATTACGCGCCGCCGCCGCGACCAGAACCAGCCTTGCCAACCGCATTGCCGATTTGCAAAACCGCAAAAATGCGAGCCAAGAGGCGCTAGCGGCATTATCGCTAGAAGAAATGAGCACCGCCGAGGCCGCCGCCAGCAAGACCGCAACAACGGCCGAAAAAGCCTATGCCGACAGCCAGCTTGCCCTAGAAACAGCCGAGCGTAGTCTCGGCGATTCGCAAAGCCGCGCCGAAACAGCCATTACCGCCCAGCGCGAGGCCGAGGCACAGCTAACCCGGTTGCAGGCGGAAATAGACGCCTTGCAATATTTGCTAGCCGATAATGGTGATAATGACGAACAGCCAGTATCCGATAGCTTGACCGTTAAAGACGGCATGGAATTGGCCCTTGCAGCCTATCTGGCCGAGGAATTATCCGCCCCTGTTGGTGCGGGACAGCATGGATATTGGCGCGCCGGTGCGGCCCAATCAAGTTTGACCCCGCCGGATGGCACAATCCCGTTGATCGATTTCATCGATGGTAGTGATGCCCTTGTTGCAACCCTTGCCGGTGTCGGTATCGCGCCATCCGCAGACGCCGCCGCCGCGATGCAATTCAGCCTCAAGCCCGGTCAAGCGGTAAGCACCAAAGAAGGTGGTTTATGGCGGTGGGATGGATTTGTTCGCCAGACTAGCCAAAATGACAAAGGCGCCGAGCGGATCCGCCAACGCCAACGCCTAGAAGCACTAGAAAAGAGCGCCGTCACCGCACAGAGCGATGATACCAAGCGCCAACAAGCCCGCAGTGATGCAGAGGCCGCGCTAGTCACCAGCCGCGAGGCTCTGGCCAAGGCCCGGACCGAGAACAACGCCGCCGAGCAGGCCTTTGCTAGCGCTCGCCGCACCGCCGAATCCGAGAAATTGAAATTACAGGCAGGGCATGACCGCGCCAGTGATTTGCAAACCACTTTGGATACTGTGACCAGCGAGCTCACCTCTTGCGAGGCAGAGGCCGCGGCGATGGGCGATGATGCCGCGCTCGCCCGTCAAGAACAGACCAACCGCGAGGCCGCCGAAGCCGCACGCACTGCGCTTGGTGAGGCGATGCAAGCAGAATCGCGGCTTGGCGAGATCATCCGTAGCGCCACCGAACGGATTAGCGCCAGCACTGCCGAGGAACAGGCGTGGCGCAAGCGTCTGGACGGCGCCGATGAGCGTGTTGCCGAAATGCAGGCCCGCCTTGATCAAGGCGTTGCCGAAAAGGCCCGTCTTTCGGCCATGCCCGAGGCCATTGCCACCCAGCGCGCCCAGATGGGTGACTTGCTTGAGGCGGCCGAACAGGCACGCCAAGCCGCGAGTGACGCCCTGCGCACTGCCGAAGCATTACTCTTGGAAGCCGAAACCAGCCAGCGCGACAACGACGCCCTGTTAGCTAGTTCGCGCGAGAGCCAGATCCGGGCCGAGGGTGCGCAAGAACGTGCGACTGAATATCTGTCGGTTATCCGTGGCCGCATCCGTGAAAAGCTCGATTGTGCGCCAGACGGCGTTGCCGCCATTGCCGATATCGATGATGTCGCCCGGCTTGACCCACCTGACACGCTAGAGGAACGCGTGGCGCGGTTCATGCGTGAGCGGGATAATATCGGGCCGGTTAATCTACGCGCCGAGGCCGAAATGGAGGATGTTGCAACCCGCATCACCTCTATGGAAGAAGAACGCGATGACCTGCTTGCGGCGATTGCTAAACTACGCACCGCCATTAGCCAGCTAAACCGTGAAGGCCGTGAACGCTTGTTAAAGAGCTTTGCCGAGGTGAATGGCCACTTTAAGGAATTGTTCAAAAAGCTATTCGGCGGCGGCAATGCAGAGCTTCAGCTCACCGAGGCTGATGACCCGCTTGACGCTGGCCTTGAGATTTTTGCAAGCCCTCCGGGCAAACGCCTGCAATCACTGTCGCTATTGTCTGGTGGTGAACAGGCTCTAACTGCGCTTGCGATCATTTTCGCGGTATTCCTGACCAATCCTGCCCCGATCTGTATTCTGGACGAGGTTGACGCCCCGCTTGATGATTCGAATGTTGTGCGTTTTTGCGATTTATTGCGTGATATTGTTGGCAAAACCGAAACCCGTTTTCTGGTTGTCACCCACCACCGGATGACAATGGCCCGCATGGACCGGCTATTTGGCGTGACGATGGAACAGCGCGGGATCTCGAAATTGGTCTCTGTTGATCTCCAAACAGCCGAACAAATTCGTGACAATGCCGTGGCTTAACAGGGTGATACTGGCATTTTGCCGCACCCTATTTTACGGCCTTAAACATCGCCTCATCACACCCGTGCTCACACCGGTGCTCACAGCCGCGACAAGCCACGCATAGGGGCACATAAATCTATTGAAAATTGGCTGTATTGAGTGCTTGACAAAATTCGGTCCTGCCCCCTATTTTAGGCGCGTTTCTGGCATGGGTGTTCCGCCGGAACTATGCTTGGTAAATCGGCCCATAATCAACGGTCGCAGAGCTAGTTTAACGGGGCAATCACCGCCAAGTTTACGAAAGAGGCAACCAGACGGAACGGGCTACAACATCTTCGCATCCTTGAAAGATGGAATTTGGGTTAAAAGGGTGATCTTCGCTCACACCAAAACTTCGTTAATCAAGGCAAGGACTGGACAAGCCAAATGAGCGATCGAAACCAACAGGGCGATAATGACCGCCTTAGCGATATCGAGCGCCGCATCAAAGCGATGCAAGGCGAACAGGACGAAAAAGCGCAGGTGAGCAAGTCAGCCCTCCCCGCCGGTGTTGGCGCTATTATGGGCCGGGTCGCGACCGAGATGGTTGCCGGTGTTATGGTTGGCGCCTTTCTGGGTTGGTTGCTGGATAATTGGCTTGGGACGTCACCATTGTTCTTGGTGCTGATGTTCTTTCTGGGCGCGATGGCTGGTATGCTTAACGTCTGGCGTGTATTTACTGGCCGCGGTTTGGCCGCAGGTTATTTTGATGAGCATCGAGACTCATCGACAAAAGAGTAAGGGGCTGAGAAGCGATGGCTAATTCTGGCGGCATGCATTCTCCTGTTGAACAGTTTCAAATCAGACCTTTGGTGGAATTATCCGCTGGCGGTTATGACATATCTTTCACCAATTCCAGCTTGTTCATGCTGTTGGCGATTGCGGTGAGCGGCGTGTTCCTGTTTAGCGCTATGCGCAAAGGCGAAATGGTCCCTGGCCGGATGCAAGGCGCGGCGGAAATGATGTATGAGTTTGTTGCCGATATGGTGCGCAGCAACGTCGGCAATGAGGGTCGTCCTTATTTCCCATTTATCTTCACCCTGTTCGTGTTCCTGCTATTTGGTAACATGCTCGGCCTGATCCCTTATTCATACACTTTCACATCACAGATTATCGTTACCTTTGCGATGGCTGGCTTTGTTTTTGTTGGTGTTACTTTGATTGCCCTGTTCAAGCATGGCCTTCACTTCTTTAGCTTTTTCGTGCCAGCTGGCGCACCAAAAGTTCTGATCCCGTTCCTTATTGTGATCGAGGTGATCTCTTACTTTGTGCGTCCGGTTAGCCTGTCGGTTCGACTGTTCGCCAATATGCTGGCTGGTCACACTATGTTGAAAGTGTTCGCAGGTCTGGCAGTGATGATTTCTGGCGCCGGTGGCTTGGCCATGGCCGGATCCCTTTTGCCCTTCATTGCTCTGATCGGTCTGACCGGTCTTGAAGTTCTGGTGGCAGCTTTGCAGGCCTATGTGTTCACAATCCTGACCTGCATGTATCTGAATGACGCTCTGCACCTGCACTAGGAAAGTGCTGTAGAGCCAAACTAATCCGCTAGCCATGAGGTTTAGCGGTTTGAATAACCAAAATGTCTTAACACGGAAGGACTAATAAAATGGAAGTAGAAGCTGCAAAAATGATCGGAGCCGGTTTGGCTGTTATCGCTCTTGCTGGAGTTGGTGTTGGTATCGGTAACATCTTTGCCGCGCTGGTAACATCGATCGCCCGCAACCCAGCCGCCCGTAGCGAAGTTTTCGGCATCGGCATTCTGGGCTTTGCCCTGACTGAAGCGATTGCGCTTTTCGCACTGGTTGTTGCACTGTTGCTGCTGTTTGCCCTTTAAAACTGGCAAGCACATTTCATTCCATCACTTGTCTGTCCCTAACCGGGCAGGCAAGTAAGGGGATACAAATGAAGATGAAAATGAAAACAGGCATATCAGCATTTGTGGCTGGATCTGCGCTTCTTATCACCAATTCGGCTATGGCCGCTGGTGATGGTAAGGCCGGTCTGCCTCAGCTTGATATCGCCACTTGGCCATCTCAGCTATTTTGGTTGGTTGTCACCTTTGGTGTCGGCTACATCATCATGTCACGCGTAGTAACGCCGCGGATTGGTCATGTTCTTGAAGAACGCCGCACCCGTCTTAATGACGATCTGAGCAAGGCAAAAGAGGCAAGCGAGGAAGCCGCAAAAATGCGTGCTGACTATGAAGCTAACCTTGATAAAGCCCGCTCTGATGCTGCTGACTTTGCCCGTGATGCCGCATTGGAGGCTGCTGCTAACGCAGATGCCGCCAACGCTAAGGTTGCAAAGAAACTCGCAACCAAAGCTGCTGCTGCCGATACCAAGCTCGCCGCCGCGCGGGCTGAGGCTATGGAAAATCTTAACGCCATTGCGGCTGAGGTAGCGCTTGATGCGGTGCAACAGCTAACCGGCCTTAAGGCGACCAAGGCACAGGCGGAGAAATCGGTCAAAACACTGGCTAAAGCAATGAACGCACAGGAGGCAAACTGATGGAAGGCATTGTAATGGAATCCATCTGGGTTGCCGTTGGCTTTGCAGCCTTTGTTGCTCTCGTCTGGAAAAAGGTAGGCCAAGGCCTATCCGGCATGCTGGATGAGCGTTCAGCAAAAATCAAAAGCGATCTTGATGAAGCCGCCGCGCTTCGTGAAGCCGCTCTTGAGGAAATGCACCAGCTACAGCGTCTACAGCGTGAAGCGGCGGCAGAAGCCAAAGCCATCCTAAAGACGGCTGAAGCAACTGCTGAGCGTATTACGGCTACCGCTGCAAAGAATGCAGAGGAATCAGTCAAGCGCCGGGAAGCACAGGCTACTGCCAAGATCAAAGCGGCGGAAGTTGCAATGGTAAATGAGCTGCGTGACCGCGCCGCAAGTCTTGCCGTAGCCACTGCCACCGAGATCATCAGCACCAAGCTTGACGAAAAGGCTAGCCTTGCGTTGGTTGACACTGCGGCGGCTGAGATTGAAAAGCTAAACTAGTCTTTACAGACATCATAAAAAAGCGCCGGCCCGTATCTCTGGGTCGGCGCTTTTTGTTTGGCCAAAATCTATCGGGATATATCTAGCGTGCAGGCGCCAGACTAATGACGATGCGCTGACCCGGCTTTACGTCAAACTGGATCTCGGCAACAGGGTATTTAATTTCATCAGGCTTGCGGAAACCGGCCTTATACGGGATTTCCTCATTGCGCACGACGTTGTCATCGGCATCAAGAACCGCTGTCAAAATCGGCAGGGTAACGATATCCGCCACCGGCTCTTTCGCCTCCCGCTTCATCTTTAGACCGATACTCATATCAACTCTGGTATCGCCATTTTCCATCCGCGTACAAATCGAATTGACGCCATTGAAGCGCACATCGATTGCGTCCTTTGCTGTATCCGTCAGCAAATAGGCATGCGTTCCTTCAACCGGCGAGGTGACATCTGGGCACGCAACATATTCCGGTGTGGACGAACATCCAGCAACCAGCGCAACCGCCGCCGCCAAAACGACAGACATTGCGGGGCGTGACAGGTGCGAGCGAGGGATATTGGCATAATTTTTCTGTTTCATGGGGGCATCCTAACTGTTTTTTTGATCAACGGCAATTGACCTATGCGCCCTAATCGCGCAAGAACAATGCTATGGAAAAAATGTCTAAAAATCTTGCTTTGGCGGCACCTCGTGGCTTTTGCGCTGGGGTTGAACGTGCGGTTCGCATTGTAGAGGTTGCTATCGAGAAATATGGTGCACCGGTCTTTGTACGGCATGAAATCGTGCACAATAAAACCGTGGTTGATGAACTGGCCGCTAAGGGCGCTGTGTTCGTAAAGGAATTAGACGAGGTCCCCGAAGGCGCGCCGGTGGTGTTTTCAGCCCATGGCGTAGCCCGCTCAGTCGTTAACGAGGCTGAGAATCGCAAGATGATTGCGGTTGATGCGACCTGCCCTCTGGTCACCAAGGTACATATCGAAACCCAGCGCCATGCCGCCGCCCAGCGCCATATTTTGCTAATCGGCCATGCTGGGCACCCTGAGGTCGAGGGTACTATGGGTCAGGTTAGTGATGGCGAGATCACCCTTATTGAAACAGCCGAAGATGCGCGCACCGTTACCCCGCCGCCCAACGCCGCGCTCGCCTTTGCCACCCAGACCACATTATCGGTTGATGATACCGCCGAGATGATTTCTATCCTGCAATTCCGCTTTCCCGAAATTACCGGCCCACGCGGTGAGGATATCTGTTACGCCACCACCAACCGCCAGAATGCGGTAAAGGCTATTTCGGCCGATTTGGATTTAATGATCGTCATTGGCGCGGAAAATTCATCAAACTCAAAGCGCCTTGTCGAAGTGGCAAAACGTGCCGGGGCCAAAGATGCGATATTGGCGGCAGATATTAGCACGGTTGATTGGGCCAAGGTCGAACAGGCAAAAAACATCGGTCTATCCGCCGGTGCATCGGCCCCAGAAAAGCTGGTGAGAGAAGTCATTCAGGAAATTAAAGATCGTTATGATGTGACCTTGTCTGAAGATGCAATTGCCAAAGAGAACATCACCTTCAAACTACCATCCATTCTCTCTGCTTGATTGAGTAACTTTCATGGCTGTTTATACCGTTGTTGATGACACTGACCTTGCTGACTTTCTAGCCGCCTATGATCTTGGTGAGGTGCTTAGCTTGGCTGGTATTGCCGAGGGTGTCGAAAATTCCAACTATCTATTGCGTACCGATCGGGCAAATTACATTTTGACCCTGTATGAAAAGCGCGTGGACCCGAATGATCTGCCGTTCTTCATGGAGGTCATGGAAAAACTGGCCAGCGCAGGCATGAACTGCCCCTCACCGATTCCGGCAACGGACGGCTCTATATTACAGGAGCTAAATGGACGGCCATGCGCGGTCTTTAGCTTTTTGGATGGCACATGGTCGCGTTATCCAAATGCACAGAAATGCCGCGAGCTTGGCGCCGCCCTTGCCCAAATGCACCTAAATACCACGGCACTTGAGCGCCAGCGCCCGAACGCACTTGGTCCGCTATCATGGCAACCATTGTTCGATCAGGTGGCTGAACAGGCGAACCAATTGGGCGCCGGCATGAAAGAGCGCGTTCAAGACCAGCTAAGCAAGATTATTGCCGACTGGCCGAGCAATCTTCCTACCGGCGTTATCCACGCTGATCTGTTTCCGAATAATGTGTTGTTTGTTGGTGACAAGCTTACCGGCGTGATCGACTTTTATTTCGCCTGTGATGACATGCTGGCCTATGACGTCGGCATTTGTCTCAATAGCTGGTGCTTTGATGCGGATGGTAGTTTTAATCTGACCAAATCACGGGCGTTGATTAACGGCTATGAGAGTGTTCGGCCACTCACTAATGATGAAAAGAACGCTATTCCAATTCTCGCGGCTGGTTCGGCGATGCGGTTTTTCCTAACCCGTCTTTATGATTGGATACACACCCCTGCCGATGCACTGGTGAGCCCGAAAGATCCGATGGAATATTGGTCGATCCTGCGGTTTCACGCCTCGGTTTCAGGCGCCACGGCCTATGGCATAGGATTATAGAGTAATGAGTAAGGTCGTTATTCACACAGATGGTTCCTGTCTCAGCAATCCCGGCCCTGGTGGTTGGGCGGCGGTACTGCAATGGAACGGCAATATGCGTGAATTATCGGCTGGCGTCCCTGACACCACCAATAACCGGATGGAACTTTTGGCCGCCATCGAGGCGCTTAACGCTCTCACCCGCCCGATGAGTGTCGAGCTGCATACTGATAGTAAATATGTGATGAACGGCGTTACTGACTGGATGCCGCGCTGGAAACGCAATGGTTGGAAGACGGCGGCCAAAAAGCCAGTGGCGAATCAGGATTTATGGCAGGATCTGGACGCGGCAATTGCCCCCCATGACATAGAATGGCATTGGGTAAAGGGGCACTCTGGTGAAGAATTGAACGAACGCTGTGATATATTGGCCCGCACCGCCGCCGAGGCCATTGCCTCTGGCGCCAGCTCGTAACAGGCCAAACACGGATATCCGCGCCATCCAGCCTAGAGCTGGGTCAATACATGGGCGGCGTCAGACACATCAAAGACGCCAACCTCTTCCATAAAGATTTTCGTCACCACGCCATCATCGATGATCAACGCACAGCGCGCCGCACGAACCCCCAAAATTGGTCCCATATGACGACCAAGGCCCAATCCGGTGGTCAATTCGGCATGCGGATCAGCCAGCATGTCAATCGCATCGCCGATTTCGTTCACATCGGCCCATGCCTTCATCACATGCGCATCATTAACTGACAAACACGCAATTCGGTCCACACCAGCGGCCTTTAGCGCGGCGCCATGCTCGATATAAGACGGCAAATGCTTGACCGTACAGGTCGGTGTATACGCACCCGGAACAGCAAAAAGTACAGTCCGCCCCGTACCAAAATAATCGCCAGATTGATGCTGGTTAACACCATCTTCGGTTTTAATCTGAAAAGTGGCTTCTGGGATGCTCTGCCCTACTTCGATTGTCATGCTATGTCTGTCCTATCCAGATTAGTGGCTTATCGCCATCAGTTGGTGTTGATTTGTAATTTTTCAAGGGCAGTAAGCACCGCTTCACTGCTCAATAATTCTGGCAACATTATACCGTCAGGAAATGCAGGCCCATAGACAATATTAAACGGAATGCCAAAGCGGTCATGGCGTGCTAGGAACGCCGAAATATCGGGATCGGGACGTGTCCAATCGGCCGATAACATCACCAAATCACCCGCCGCAACCGCCTTTGCCATTACGTTTGCCACCGGCGATTGTTCAAGCACCAGCGCCTTGTTCGCCTTGCAGGTCACACACCAGTCAGCGGTCACATCAACAAAGGCGACCTTGCCCTGATCGACAATCGCGGAAACCACACCGGGGCGCCATGCCTGCCAATTTTCTGCTTGGTCAATTTTAGCGGGCGATACCAGCGTGACCAAAATACTCGCGAGCCAAATCATCGTGCCAACCAACGCCGCCGCTAGGCCGAGCTTAACCCATCTAAACCACGCCCCGGGCTTTGGTAGCAGGCTCACCGCCGATGGCACTATTGCCACCAAGATCCACGGCGCGGCTAGACCAAGGCCCATCGCGGCAAATATCGCGAATAGAGTGGCGGTCGAGCCAGCAAAGGCCACGGTTACCGCCGTGCCAACAAATGGTGCCGAGCAAGGCGTAGCCAAAATCGTGGCCAGCATCCCCGACAGAAAATCCCCACCATACCGGCCAAGCCGGCTATTACCCGATGGCAACGGTATCGATTGTGCAAAGGCAGGCGTGCGCAGGGTAAAGAGTCCTAAAATATTCGCCGCAAAAATACCGAGAAACAGGATCATCGTCCCGATGAAATAGGCGTTTTGGAATTGCACACCCCAGCCGATCGATGCCCCAGCCGCGCGGGCAATCGTCAACCCGCCAGCAAGAATCATAAAGCTAGTCATGATACCAGCCGCGCCAATTAAAAATCGCCAGCGAATTTCACTCTGCGCCGCGCCAGCCACATTTAGAACCGTTGATAGCTTGATCGCCAGAACCGGCAACACGCAGGGCATTAGATTCAAAATCAATCCGCCTAAAAAGGCGATGCCAATCACCACAAACGAAATGCCCAGAAGCGTATCCGGTCCGTTCCGCCCGCCAGATGATGCCGATGCGGGCGTGATGGTAATCGGGAAGTCACCCGATTGGGGCGTCGCAATAATCGTCACCCGACCATTGCCGCCGGTAAATTCATGTTTTGGCGATGTCACATAGGGGATGATCGCAAAATCACCCTTCATCACCGGCGCCTTAAAGGCTGTATGTTCAAAACCCTCGACAAAGATGTCGTCAACTGGCGGTGCGCCCGATGCCAATTCAATGACCAACTCACCATCACCGTAAACCGCGCCCAGAACGGCCAGAGACGGTCCTGACGGTGATCGGCCAGCGTTGTCACCGGCATTCTCACCAAACGCGGCCATACGCGGCACAGCGGCGTTATATTCGGCGATTGCGCGGGCATGAGTGGATGCCGCGGCTTCACCAGCCGGAATATCAAGGTTTAATGCGCCAAACACCGGCACGCAAATATCGGAACAGGTCAAAAGCTCCAGCTCTGCCACAATCTGGGTAAAGCCACCAACATCATGTCCGGTTACAGTAAGCGGTAGGATAACGTGGTCCTGATATCCAAAATTATCAAAACCAAAAACGTCAAAACGCTGCGGCGCTGGCCAGCTAATCTCGGCCTTCAAATCGGGATAGGGACTATTGCCAAAATCCAGCGTTGACGGCAATCCCGCCTCGCCGGGGGTACGCCAATAGACTTTCCAGCCCGGTGCGGTGCGAATCTCTAGCCCCAGAGGCAACGCGCTCAATTGACCGACATTGGTGACCGCCGAGATCAACCGGGCCTCTGCCATTGTCGGATCACCGATCCACTCGCTCTGGACTGGACTGGCGGCGGCCCCCGATTGCACACCAAGCCCGCCCAGAACCATAATGGCCAACATTTTCCCCACCGCACCAATTCGCATATTGGCGCAAACACTGGCAGGGCGTGTCATAGTCTGCACCATTTTTTGCAAGCTTTTGAGCATGTCTAGGGTCACCATAAAGCGGGGTCTCGTTTGGTCGCGCTGAAATCAGCCTTTACCAAGGTAGCTGTTCTTGTTTAGGTTAGGTAATGGAACAGGACAAAAAATCAAGCCGAAAGCCTAAGTCTGGACGCGCACAGATGCAACAATCAATGCCTGGTTCGCAATCCCTGCAAGGCCAGCTATTGATTGCCAGCCCGCATATTGATGATAGCCGCTTTGACAAGACCGTGATCCTGATGTGTCAACATGATCAGAATAGCGCTATGGGGCTCGTCTTAAACAAGCTAGCAATCGAGCTAAAGCTTGGTGATTTATACGAAAAGCTGGATATCGGCGCGCCCCGCTTTAACGCTGGCAATCCTGTTCATATCGGCGGCCCGGTTGATAGCAATCGCGGCTTTGTCCTGCATTCACAAGATCACATGCTACCCGATAGCGTTCCGGTGACGCATGATATTGGCCTCACCGCCAGCATCGAAATTCTGCGGGATATTACCGATGGCGTTGGCCCTGTGCATACGCTCATCTCGCTAGGATGCGCTGGCTGGAGCGCGGGACAGCTAGATCAAGAAATGGCGGAAAACGTGTGGCTTAATCTACCAGCCTCGCCCGAATTGGTGTTCGAGACGGAACGACCTGCGCTTTGGCAACAGGCGTTTAACCAGCTCGGCGTAGATCCCGCCTATTATGCGGGCACTTCGGGCAACGCCTAGTCACCAAATTATGCTGATAGCGCCTGTGCAAGGCTTTCGTTTGACATGATTTTGTCCTTGGGACCGACCGCCGCCATCGCCGGACCACCAGCGCCAATCACCCGCGCCGCAACCGCGCTAACGGCCGCCGCATCAACCTCATCAATCGCCGCCAGCAACTCTGCATCATCAGACGGTTTGCCAAACAAATTCACCTGACGAGCCAGCGCATCACCGCAACCAGCGACTGATTCGCGCCCCATCAATAAAGACGCACGGAGCTGGGCCTTGGCCCGCTCAACCTCGTCACTGCTAACCTTAGTTGCAATCGCGCCAAGCTCACCGGCGGCAACGCTTAGCATCTCGTCAACCTGATCGGCAGAGGTGCCCGCATAAACGGCAAAATGGCCGGTGTCGGAATACATCGAGGCGAATGAGAAAATGGAGTAGCACAGGCCGCGTTGCTCGCGCACTTGCTGGAACAGCCGTGATGACATGCCGCCACCATAAAGGGTCGAAAGCGCCAACATCGCAAACCGGTCAGGATCACGCGCGGCCAATGCCGGCACCCCAAAGACCACATGCGTTTGTTCCAGATCACGCTCAACGATCGATCGTCCGGCATTCCATTTTGGCAAAACACGCTTGGTATCGGATGCGCTCTTTAGATCACCCAGTCGGTCGGTAATGCGCGTCACCAGATCATCATGCTTGATCGCCCCCGCCGCACTGACCAGCATTTGCCCAGCGCCGTAATGACGCCGCATAAATCCATCTAGATCATCACGGGAAAATCCTGATACGCTATCAATCGTGCCCAAAATAGGCCGACCCAAAGTATGTCCGTCATGGGCGGCCTTGGCGAATAGATCGAACACCAGATCATCTGGCGTATCCAACGACTGGCCAATTTCCTGAATGATGACACCGCGCTCACGCTCGATCTCGTCTTCAGGCAGGGTCGATTTGGTCAAGATATCGGCCAGTATATCAACGCCCAAATCAAGATTTTCCGGCAATAAACGCAAATAATAGGCGGTTTCTTCGCGGCTGGTATGGGCGTTCATATAGCCGCCAACATCTTCAACCTCGGTGGCTATTTGCTTGGCATCACGCCCAGCAGTTCCCTTGAACGCCATATGTTCGAGCATATGGGCGATGCCCTGTTCGTTTTCACGCTCGTCTCTGGCACCAGCATTCACCCAGATACCGATCGAAATCGTATGCGCTGATTCCATCTCGCGAGAGGCAATCCGCAGGCCATTGGCAATGGTGGTTAGCTGGCCTTTGCTCATAGACTACGCTTCTTTGCCAGAACCAACGCCTTGACCGCCGCGGCGTCACCCTCGACATGGTGCTTTTGCTCTGGGCGGCTCATCAAATCGGCAAGGTGCGGCGGCAATGGCGGCACTTCGCCTGTCGCTGTCGCTACCGCATCCTGAAACTTTGCCGGATGGGCACAGGCCAATGAAACAACCGGAATATCGGCCCCGACAACGCCATCGGCGATGGCCCGGCGGGCGGCCGAAACGCCAACCGCGCTATGCGGATCCAGAACCATGCCCTCATTCGACTTGGTGGTGGCAATCTCGGCAATCGTACCGGCATCATCAAGGCGATAGGCGCTAAATAATTCTGCCGCCTTGGCCATTACCGATTGCGGCATATCAAACCGGCCGGTCGCGGCAAATTGCGCCATCACCGCCGCCGTCTGGGCGCCATCGCGATCCAGCAATTCAAACAGCAACCGTTCAAAATTGCTCGAAACCTGAATATCCATCGATGGACTATAAGACGGGTTAACCGCCTCACGCTGCATCGCACCGGCCTCAAAAAAGCGCGTCAAAATATCATTCTGGTTAGAGGCAACAATCAACCGTTCGATTGGCAGACCCATCTGGGCGGCCACGTAACCGGCAAAAACATTGCCAAAATTACCGGTCGGCACCGAGAACGCCACTTTCTGTTCGGGCGCACCTAGTGATAATGCCGATGAAAAGTAATAGACGATCTGGGGCATAAGGCGGGCCCAGTTGATCGAATTGACCGCCGATAGATTAACCTGATCACGAAATTCATGCTCGTTGAACAGGCTCTTTACGATCGCTTGGCAATCATCAAAATCACCGTCAACCGAAACCGCATTGGCACCATCGGCAATGACCGATGTCATCTGGCGCTGTTGCACTGACGACACCCGCCCATCGGGGAACAGAATAAAGATGTCGATGGCATCACGGCCCTGAAACGCCTCAAGCGCCGCCGAACCGGTGTCACCGCTGGTTGCCCCTAGAATAACCGCATGGGCAGAAGATGCCTTTAGCGCCCGGTCAAATGCCCGCGCCAGAAACTGCATCGCGTAATCTTTGAACGCGATTGTCGGGCCATGGAATAATTCTAAAACATGAATATTGCCGGACAAGTGCCGGAGCGGCGCAACCGCCGGATCATCAAAATCAGCATAGGCATCAGCCGCCATTGCGCTAAGCTCGGCCTCGTCAATTTCGCCATCGGTAAAGCGCGCCATAATCCGCCCCGCAAGGGCGCTATAGGACAGGCCGCGCATGTCGCGAATTTCATCAGGCGTAAAGCGTGGATAAGACGTCGGCAAATAGAGGCCACCATCGCGGGCCAAGCCGCTCAACAGCGCCGCTTCATAACCGAGCGGGCCATCATTACCGCGTGTGCTGATATAATCCATTAGGCATCATCCTTCCGTGCCGCACCAAAAGAAAGCCGTCCAGCCTGATGATGAAAGCCAAGGTAAACCCCCAGCAAAGACAGCGCGATACCATACCATGTAATGGCATATCCAAGATGTGAATTGCGCAGATTAAGCTCGGTCTTTGCCGCAATAGGCAGTGACACGACTTCTGAGGTGCGCAAGGCATCGGCGTACATTGTTGTCTCCGCACCATCAAGGCCGAGATGCGCAACAATCTGGGACGGGATCAGGGTAAACCAGAAACCAGCATCAGGCTCGTTCTCTGGGACAAAATAGCCCTTTTGGGCCGGAAAGCGTAAAATCGCCTCCAGCGTGGTCGGGCCGGTGATTAATGAAAATGGCCGCTTTGCCGGATCGCGGTAGGATTCTGAAACCCAGCCGCGATTAACCAACACAATGCGCCCGTCATTCAAGGCAAAGGGCGTGACAACATGAAAGCCGGCATTGCCTTCATAGGTACGGCCAGTCAGATATACTTCCCGCTCATTGTCAAATTCACCATCAAGGGCGAGGCGCCGGAATTCCAAATCATCAGTGACGTCACCCGCCATCGGCAACGCAATCGGCGCGGCGGCGGAACGGTTTTCAAAGCTAGTGATGAGATTGTTCTTCCATTCAAGGCGCTGGAGTTGCCATGTACCAAGCCATAGCAAAGTCAAAAACGCAGGAACGGCAAACAAGGTCGGCCATAGAAGTGGTCTAAATTTCATCATCACACCCAAGGTTCGATATCATTTAACTAGATATCATCTGGTTTGATGCCGTATCCGGCACCACTAAAAAGGGAGCGCCCATAATAAGCGCTCCCCATTTAACTATGGCAACCGCCAATCGGATTATTCCGATCAACCACCCCACCAATAAACGGCGGCGAATAGGAACAACCATACAACGTCAACAAAATGCCAATACCATGCAGCCGCCTCAAAGCCAAAATGCTGTGTAGGGCTGAAATGACCGGCTAGACCGCGGAACCAACATACGGCTAGGAACAATGTTCCAATCAATACGTGAAAGCCGTGGAAGCCAGTGGCCATGTAGAACACTGATGAGTAAATACCATCCGTAAAACCAAATTCAGCATGGCTATATTCAAGCGCCTGCAAACCAGTAAACAACATGCCAAGAACAACTGTAGCCGCTAGGCCGCGCATGAAATCTTTGCGGTTACCATGCTGCAATGCATGGTGCGCCCATGTCACCGTACAGCCAGACAATAGCAATACCAGTGTATTGATCAGCGGCAGATCGAACGGATCGAATGTTATTACACCCTCTGGCGGCCAAATGCCGTCATTCGGGAATAGAGAGCGATCAAAGAACGCCCAGAAAAATGCCACAAAGAACATCACTTCAGAAGCAATGAACAGCATCATGCCGTAACGCATACCAATCTGTACGATTGGTGTGTGATGCCCCTGATATTCGGCCTCGCGAATTACATCGCGCCACCACATGAACATCGTCATCAACACAAGCGCAAAACCAAGGCCAAGAACCGGAATGCCGTATTGCACTTCATGCATATACATGACAGCGCCGACAGCCGCGGTAAATGCCGCCGCCGAACCAACGACTGGCCACGGGCTAGCCTCGACAAGAT
>Ga0209654_1000945_pt1 | contig 25305 bp, 24 predicted proteins | sample SaaInl1SG_22_DNA_FD_184646 | JGI IMG/M metagenome (GOLD analysis project Ga0209654, IMG submission 184646) | Marine microbial communities from expanding oxygen minimum zones in the Saanich Inlet - ESP_161SG_22_DNA (SPAdes) (version 2) | ecosystem: Environmental > Aquatic > Marine > Intertidal... | reverse complement strand
AAACAGCTAAAAGAAACGATTCCCAAAACAATTAAAAATTTTTTCATGTATATTTATTGAGGAATTGGTTCATATTAAAATTACAATAACTGTATTAAAAAATTATTCCCATTCAATGGTTGCAGGTGGTTTTGAACTAATATCATAGACCACTCGATTTACTCCTTTAACTTTGTTTATAATATCGTTTGATGTTTTTTGCAAAAACTCATAAGGTAAATTTACCCAATCTGCGGTCATTCCATCGGTACTTTCAACAGCTCTCAAAGCAACACATTTTTCATAAGTCCGCTCATCGCCCATCACTCCTACACTATTAACAGGAAGGAGCATTGCTCCAGCTTGCCAAACTTTATCATATAAATCCCAGTCTCTTAAACCATTAATAAAAATGGCATCCACTTCTTGTAAAATACGAACTTTCTCAGCAGTTATATCTCCCAAAATTCGAATGGCCAATCCTGGACCAGGAAAAGGATGACGTCCCAGTAACTTAGGATCAATCCCCATTGAAGCACCTACACGTCTAACTTCATCTTTAAACAGAGCTCTTAACGGTTCTACAATGTTTAACTTCATATAATCCGGCAAACCACCAACATTATGGTGACTTTTTATAGTGGCACTAGGACCACCAGTAGCAGACACACTTTCTATCACATCTGGATAAATGGTGCCTTGTGCTAACCATTTGACGTCTTGTATCATGTGTGCCTCGTCATCAAAGACTTCAATGAACACACGTCCAATTGCTTTACGTTTCAATTCTGGATCTTCGAGACCCGAAAGAGCTTCCAAAAAACGTGCCGAAGCATCAACACCCTTCACATTAAGTCCCATTCCCTCATACTGAGTTAGGACACTTGAAAATTCATCTTTACGTAACAAGCCGTTATTTACAAAAATACAGTAGAGATTTTTACCAATTGCTTTGTGCAACAAAATGGCAGCAACAGTGGAATCAACCCCTCCAGACAGTCCAAGTACAACTTTATCGTCTTTAATTTTTGCTTTTAAATCTGAAACCGTTTCATCTACAAAAGAATCTGGAGTCCAATCTTGTTCTAGACCAGCAATATGAACAAAAAAGTTATATAACAGTGTTTTTCCATCAGTTGAGTGGTAAACTTCAGGGTGAAATTGAATGGCATATGTTGTTTCACCTTCGATTTTATAAGCTGCGTTTTCCACGTCATGAGTACTTGCTAACAAGACTCCATTGGTTGGCAATTCTTTGATCGTATCACTGTGGCTCATCCAAACTTGACTCCCTGCACAAATTCCTTCAAAAAAATCTTCATTTTGTTTCACAAAAGATAAATTTGCACGACCATATTCTCTTGTGTTTGAAGGCGCTACAATACCCCCCGAAAAATGAGCTAAATATTGAGCACCATAGCAAACCGCCAACATAGGTTTATGACCACGAATTTCGGATAAATCTGGGTGCAAGGCTTCCTCACCTCTAACAGATTGTGGACTACCAGAAAGCACTACGGCTTTAAATTCGTCTAAATTGGTTGGAATTTTATTGAAGGGATGAATTTCACAATATATATTCAACTCCCTGACACGGCGAGCTATAAGTTGTGAATATTGAGATCCGAAATCGAGAATTAATACCTTATCATGTTGCATGGTCAAAAGTAATATTTATAAATAAATTGAGCCCTAAATTTTTAAAATTTTAAAGGGTCAAAACATGAATTTTTTGATTTAAGGGGTTAAGCTCTGATTTTAAGGTTTCCAGAAATGCATCTCCATACTCTAAATAAAATTCTGAGAAATTAGTAATACGCTCTTGTAAACCTCCATTCGGGAATAACTCTAAGTGGAGGACTTCAAGGCGTTCAATGTAATCTTTATGCACTTTCTTTTCAGCTTTTAAGAGGCGTTTCTCTAAAGCTTCTAATCCGCTTATTTGTTTTTTCTCTTGAGCAGCTACAGCACCTTTAAAGGATTTATCCGTCTGATCAGCAATTATATACAAGTGCTTAAACTGTTGTTTTAATTGTTCTTTTTGAAATGAAAAATCAATGGGTAGCGTCGATATTTTTTTAATTTGAGACTGGGTCAACACTTGTTTATCCTGAAATAAATCGGAGACAGAGACCTTTAATTTATCTAATTTTTGATGTTGTTTTGGACTGATTAAAAGTACCGAATTACGATGCAACAAAATTGGAAACTGGATATGTTCCATGTCAAAATAGGATTTCAGTTGAAGCCAATATGCTAATTCACCTCCTCCTCCAATATAACAAAGGTTCGGTAAAATTGTTTCTTGATATAAGGGACGCATAATGACATTAGGAGAAAAGCGTTCGGGATGGGCGTTTACTTCCTCCAAAATACCCGCTAAATCCCATGATATATCTGTATTTAGAACTGAGTAAAGTCCTTCCTTTTTTACGATGCGTTGGCGTAAGTTTTCTTTTAGATAAAACAAGTTTAATTTTCGTGGATTCACCTGAACCTTATAGGCAGCATCTATTTTTGTAAGCTGTTCATTGGTCTTAGAAACAGTTGTAAACGCCTGTTGATTTGTAAGCTCCGAAGTAATATGTGGAATAAAGTGCCGTTTTAAAACGGAATTATTTCCATCCATAATTAATAAGCCTTCAGAACCAAAAAGTGTATGCACCAAATAACGGGTGGCAGCTGCTAAATTTGAATGGTTTAAATACGCATTCTTCACTAATTCTTTAAGTTCTATTGCATGAGGTGAATTGCCCAAAGTATCAGAAAATACTTTTACAAACTCCGTAAGACCAAATGTAGCTAATGAACCTACAGCACCCGAACTTTGTTGAGTCCATTGAAACCGTTTGTTTTGAAAGTTGAAGTGATTAATTTCCTCAAAATCATGATCTTCCGTTGCCATCCAAAAGACAGGGACAAACTTATTTTGAGGATATTTATGTTTTAATTCTTTTGCTAAATTAATTGTCGTTATAATTTTATACAAGAAATACAACGGTCCTCCCATCAGGTTTAACTGATGCCCTGTTGTGACTGTAAAAGTGGTTTCATCTGCTAAAGACTGAATCGCTTTAGTGGTCAATTCTGACGGCGAAAGTGGTGCGTATTGCTCTGTCAATACCGCAACTAAGTTGTGTCGTTTTTCAAAACTGAATTCAGATTGCTTTGCTTCTAATTGAGCTTTAAAATTTTCTGAAGTTGGAAACCGATGGTACAGCGTTTGTAGTTCTGGGCGGTTTTCTACATAATCGCAGATCAGTTTGGATACAAAGGCAGTGTCTCGAAAAGAAATACAGTCGGTTGGCATGGCATTTACTTAATAAACGTAAAGATACTTTATTTCTTTTGTATTTAGAAACCAGTTAAACTACTTCTGCATACAGGTCAAAATCAGCCGCTTCTGTGACTTTAACTGTTGCAAACTCTCCTGTTTTGAGATACGTTTTAGAGGCATCAATAAGGACTTCATTATCCACATCTGGAGAGTCAAATTCTGTACGTCCAACAAAGTATTCTCCTTCTTTTCGATCAATCACAACTTTAAAAGTATCCCCGATTTTCGCTTGGTTTAATTCCCAAGATATTTGTGATTGAATTTCCATGATTTCGTTGGCACGTGCCAATTTAACCTCTTCTGGCACGTCATCCTCTAAATGAAACGCATGTGTATTTTCTTCATGTGAATAGGTAAAACAACCCAAACGTTCAAAACGCATGGCTTCGACCCATGCTTTAAGGGTTTGATAATCTTCTTCTGTTTCTCCTGGATAACCAACAATCAAAGTCGTTCGAATGGTCATTTCAGGCACGGCTGCTCTAAATTCTTTAAGAAGCTTGGTGGTTTTTTCTTGGGTTGTTCCACGACGCATACTTTTCAGAATTTTATCAGAAATATGCTGTAAAGGAATGTCGAGATAATTACAAATTTTTGGTTCGCGTTTCATCAAATCCAACACATCCATAGGGAATCCTGTTGGGAAGGCATAATGTAAACGAATCCACTCGATACCTTCTACCTTAACCAAAGCCTCTAAAAGCTCTGCAAGGTTGCGTTTTTTATAGATATCTAATCCGTAATAGGTCAAATCTTGAGCAATCAAAATCAATTCTTTAACCCCGTTAGCTGCTAATTTTTCAGCTTCTATTACTAAGTTTTCAATAGGGGTCGATTTGTGTTTTCCTCGCATCAATGGAATAGCACAAAAACTACAAGGACGATCACAGCCTTCTGCAATTTTTAAATACGCATAGTTTTTTGGGGTTGTTGTCAGACGTTCGCCAATCAATTCGTGCTTATAATCCGCTCCTAATGCTTTGAGTAGTTGCGGCAATTCAGTAGTTCCAAAATATTGATCGACATTGGGAATTTCTTTTTGTAAATCGGGCTTGTAACGCTCACTTAAACAGCCAGTCACAAAGACCTTATCCACATCTCCATCCTCTTTTTTTTGCATATAATCTAAGATGGTATTGACACTTTCTTCCTTCGCATTATTGATGAATCCACAGGTGTTAATCACTACAATATTGCCTTCTTCTTCATGCACCACTTCTTTTCCACTGGCTTTGAGTTGCCCCATCAACACCTCACTATCATAGACGTTTTTACTACATCCTAAGGTTATGACATTAATCTTATTTTTTTTAAGTGTTTTGGTTCTCATGAAGTGCTGTTAAGTGCGCTAATTTATTTGAAGAAAGAATCTACAAATTCAAATTTATTAAAAACTTGAAGATCTTCTAAACCTTCTCCAACGCCAATATATCTGACAGGGATTTGAAATTCATCGCTAATTCCAATGACAACACCCCCTTTGGCGGTTCCATCTAATTTGGTAATCGCTAGGGCGTTCACTTCAGTAGCTGCGGTAAATTGTTTGGCTTGTTCAAATGCATTCTGACCCGTAGAACCATCCAATACCAATAGGACTTCGTGTGGTGAATTGTCAACTACTTTTTGCATGACACGTTTGACTTTAGTTAATTCGTTCATCAAATTAACCTTATTATGCAAGCGTCCGGCAGTATCAATAATAACAACATCGGCATTGGAAGATACAGCACTTTGTAAGGTATCAAAAGCCACAGAGGCAGGATCGCTCCCCATAGATTGTTTAATGATTGGAACATCTACACGATCGGCCCAAACTTGTAACTGATCGATGGCAGCGGCTCTAAAAGTATCGGCTGCACCTAAGACCACATTTAAGCCTTGTTTTTTAAATTGATAGGCAAGTTTGCCTATGGTTGTTGTTTTACCAGCACCATTCACTCCTACCACCATAATAACGTAAGGTTTGTGAGTTTGTGGAATCGAAAACTCGGTTTCTTCTCCAGAGTTTGTTTCTGATAATAAACCTGCAATCTCTTCTCTTAATATAAGGTTTAAAGCATCTGTCCCAACATATTTATCTTTAGAAACGCGCGCCTCAATGCGTTCAATGATTTTTAAAGTTGTATTCACACCAACGTCGCTAGTGACAAGAATTTCTTCTAAATCATCCAATACATTAGCATCTACTTTGGACTTTCCAACAACAACTTTACTTAGCTTGTCAAAAAAAGTAGTTTTAGATTTCTCTAAACCTTTATCAAGCGTGGCTTTTTTATCTGAAGAAAATATGTTTTTAAAAAAACTCATAAGTTAACTAGTTATCTTTTTACAAAAATAGCATTAAATGTAAGGAAACTAAAAAATAAAAGCCGCTTTATGTGAAAGCAGCTTTAAATAGGGTATAGTATAGAACTATTTTATTTCTTACTTAAGAACTCATTTACTTTTTCAGGAGACATGATTGATTCTACAAAAATATAAGCTCCAGATTTTGGAGACTTAATCATTTTGATTGCTTTGGTTAGACGTTTTGATCCTGTTTGTAATGATGCTACTGATTTCTTTGCCATGATTCAAATGTGTTTCATTTGAAATTTTACTTGTGTAAAATCTCTAATTATTTAATTTCTTTGTGAACCGTCATTTTTTTAAGGATGGGATTAAATTTCTTTATCTCCATACGATCCGGTGTATTTTTCTTGTTCTTGGTTGTAATATATCTAGAAGTTCCTGGTTTTCCAGACTCCTTGTGCTCTGTGCACTCTAATATAACTTGAACTCTATTTCCTTTTTTTGCCATTTTACAGTGCTTTTAACGGTAGTTTATTTTAAAAAACCTTTAGACTTTGCTTCTTTGATTGCTGCGTAAACACCAATTTTGTTGATAGTTTTCAAGGCTGCAGTTGAAACCTTCAATGTTACCCATTTATCTTCTTCTGGGATGTAAAAACGCTTTTTGATTAAATTAACATTAAATCTACGTTTAGTTCTATTCAAGGCGTGAGAAACGTTGTTTCCAAACATTGCTTTTTTCCCTGTAAGTTCACAAATTCTTGACATTTTTTCTATACTTTAGTTGTTCTGTTGTTTCAAAACGAGGTGCAAAAATACGAATTCTTTAGAAGTACGCAAACTTTATTTTAGCATTTTTTAAAAATTTCTTTTTGAAACAAAGTGAAGGCCATTGTGACCGCTTTTTGAACCACTCTAAGTCGTTGTTTTCCAAAGTTAAACTGCTGTGAAAATACCGTATCAGGCGTTGCGATTGCAATACAAACCGTTCCAATTTCTGCATCTGAGTCTCCTTTAGATGGCCCTGCATTTCCGGTGGTTGCAATTCCATAATCTGAATTGAATATTGTTTTTACATTCTGAGCCATCGCTTCCGCTACTTTAGAGCTGACAACAGAGTGTTTAGAAATCAATTCAGGAGCAACTTTTAAAACCTCAATTTTTGTTTCGGTAGCATACGCTACAATACCCCCTTTAAAATAGGCAGACGCACCTCCATGAGCAGTCATATTTTCTGCTATTTTACCCCCTGTGCAACTTTCGGCAACCGAAAGCGTTTTTCCTAATTTTACTAACTGATTTCCGATGAGTTGTTCTATTGAGGATTGCTCTTCGAACCCAACAAAAATATCATGTATCAGTGGCAATAAGGTTTCAACCTGTGCATCAACACCTTCAATAACCGCTGCTTTATCAAAACCTGTAGATGATAGCCGCAACCGCACACGTCCTAAATTTGGTAAATACGCAAGTTTTATAGAATCTGGCAAAGCAATCTCCCAATTTTTAATTCTTTCGGCAATGACACTCTCCCCTAGTCCATAAGTCAACAGCGTTTTATGTAAAATATAGGGGCGTTTGAATTTATCTGAAATTCTGGGCAAAACCTCATCATTCATGAGCCCTTTCATTTCATAGGGCACACCTGGTAAAGAAATAAAAATAGTATTGTTTTTCTCAATCCACATTCCGGGAGCACTTCCCGATGTATTCATTAGGACTGTAGCTTTGGAAAGCACGAGTGATTGATCTATATTAACCTGAAGTAAGGGTTGTTTTACAAAATGCTTCCACAAGTGTTTTATATTGTTCAGCACTGCTTCGTCATACACTAAAGTATCCTCAAAATACTGAGCCAAGGTTTTTTTGGTAATGTCATCTTTTGTGGGACCAAGTCCCCCCGTGATAATGACAATATCAACATTAGACTCCGCAGCCTCAAATGCTTTTAAAATATGTGTCTTATCATCTTGAACCGACGTAATTTGATAGACAGAAACGCCAATATTATTCAGTTCTTTGGCTATAAATGCGGAGTTGGTATCTACAATTTGACCGATTAAAATTTCATCTCCAATTGTGATTATTTCCGCTTTCATAGATTATTTAACTTTGATTGAAAAGAATTGTTCTTCTCCAATAAACCCCTTCAAGGAATCATTGGGTTGAACAGGGCCGACACCAGAAGGTGTGCCTGTAAAAATAATGTCCCCAATTTTTAAAGTAAAAAACTGAGAGGTATAAGCTATAATTTCATCAATGCTCCACAACATCTCTTGTGTAGTGGACGACTGTACAATTGTATTGTTTTTATGAAGACTAAACGGAAGATTGTCTAGGTTTCCGAGCTTTGATTTTGAGACCCATTTTCCAACAATTGCAGAGCCATCAAAAGCTTTAGCTTTTTCCCAGGGCAATCCATTTTCTTTGAGTTTCTGCTGGAGGTCACGCGCGGTAAAGTCAATTCCTAATCCAATTTCATCGTAATATTTATGAGCAAATTTTGCATCGATGTGTTTTCCCACTCGGTTTATTTTCACAAGTACTTCGACCTCGTGGTGTACTTCATCGGAAAAATCGGGGATAAAAAAAGGTTGTTTTTTTAAGAGAATTGCCGTGTCAGGTTTCAAAAATATAACAGGTTCTGTGGGTTTTTCATTTTTGAGTTCTGAAATATGTTGCGCATAATTACGCCCAATACAAATAAGCTTCATTTATTCCAATTTATTATTAAAGGTGCGCAACTTAATAGCTGTGAGTACTTTTTTGGTGTATAGTGGGAAATCTGCGGAAAGTAACCACCCGAAATATCCGGGTTCTTTTTCGAGAATTTCTGTTACTTTTTTGCCCTTATGTTTACCAAAAGAAAAACATTCATCACCTTCTTTATCATAGGCAATAAACCCTGCGAAATCGGCGAGTTTTTTTCGAGAGCTAAAGTCGGCTAAAAATGCTGTATCATTCTCTAAATCATCATAACGATCTAATTGTGCTTTTAACACCTCATAAGTTGCCATTGTATCAGCTTCGGCACTATGTGCATCCACGAGATTTTTGTCACAATAAAACTTAAATGCTGCAGCTAATGTGCGTTGTTCCATTTTATGAAAAATAGTTTGAACATCGACGGACTGTCGGTTTTTCATATCAAAATCAACCCCTGCTCTAAGCATTTCTTCAGCTAATAAAGGAATATCAAAACGATTGGAATTAAAACCGCCTAAATCCGCATCTTTAATCCATGAATTAATTTCATTTGCGAGTTGATTAAATGTAGGTTCGTTTGCCACTTTTTCATTGGTAATGCCATGTACGGCTATAACGACTTCAGGAATTGGCATTTCTGGATTTACCAACCAAGTTTTCTTTTTTTCAGAACCGTCAGGGTTTACCTTTAGAATTGAGATTTCTACAATTCGGTCTTTAGAGATGTTAACTCCTGTTGTTTCTAAATCAAAAAAACAGATGGGTTTATTGAGGTTTAATTGCATAATTATAGTGATCTATTTTCATCCCAAGCTTCAAGATATTCTTTGACTGTTTTTAAAAATTGTCCTCCTAAAGCACCGTTCACAACTCTGTGGTCGTAGGAATGTGATAAAAACATGCGTTGTCTAATTCCTATAAAATCACCTTCGTTGGTTTCGATAACGGCGGGTACTTTTCTAATGGCACCAAGAGCAAGTATTCCAACCTGTGGCTGATTGATAATAGGTGTTCCCATAATACTTCCAAACCCACCAACATTGGTTACTGTATAGGTTCCATCTTGAATATCATCTGGTTTTAGCTTATTAGCACGCGCACGGAGTGCTAAATCATTGACGCGTTTGGTCATCCCAATAAGATTTAACTGATCTGCATTTTTGATCACAGGTACAATTAAGTTGCCATCTTCTAAGGCTGTAGCCATTCCGATATTGATGTTTTTTCGTTTTAATATTTGACCGTTTTGAACGGAAATATTAAGCATTGGATGTACTGTAAGCGCATGCGCCACAGCTTCCAAAAATATAGGAGTAAACGTAATGTTTTGACCTTCTCGAGCTTTAAAAGCCTCTTTAATTCCGAGTCTCCAATTCCATATTTTAGTAACATCAACTTCAATAAAAGATTGCACATGTGCAGAAGTCTGAATCGAATCGGTCATGTGTTTAGATACCAATTTACCCATTCGAGACATTTCAATAATTTCATCTGCTCCCTGGCTTATTACAGGATTTACTGTATCTGAACTTGTAGAAATAGACGCCCTAGTCGATAGAGGGGTCGCTGGTGTGAGTGGAGCTTCAGATTTAACTGGATTAGATTGTGATTTATTTGACAGATAAGAAAGTACATCATTTTTAGTAACTCTACCTTCTTTACCAGATCCCTGAATCGTATCTAATTCAGATTGAGAGATGCCTTCTTTTTTGGCAATATTTTTTACTAATGGTGAATAAAAGCGGGATCCATTAGAACTAATCGGGGATGATGTGGCTATGGTTTCTTTAACTTTTTCAATAGAAGTTTCTAATTGAACCGCTGCTTCGGGTTCTGCTTTAAGAGTCACTTCTGGGGTTTGTGAGGAACTATCAGAAACATCAGACTCAGTTTCTATGATAGCGATTGTTTGTCCTACTTCGATAACAGCATCGACTTCAAATAATTTTTCAATTAAAACTCCTTCAACTTCACTAGGCACTTCACTGTCAACCTTATCCGTTGCAATTTCTAAAACTGCTTCGTCAGCTTCAATGCGCTCTCCAACATCTTTGAGCCATGCGGTAAGCGTGGCTTCGGCTACACTCTCACCCATTTTGGGTAATTTAAGTTCAAATTTTGCCATAGTTTTGTGCGAATAGGTTAATTAATACAGACCACAAAATTAACTAAAATAGATGGAATTATTAAGAAATAGTTAGAATTGTATTACAACTCCGATACTGTCAGCCGAATTACTCCCAAGAATATAACTGCATTGTTTGGGTTGAATTTTAAAAAGACACTGTTTCAACTTAGAAGCTTGGATCTGCTTAATGATCGATTTAAATGTTAGAGTCGATGCATCAAAAATCAATTCAGAATTCGAGTCTATTTCATCCATAGAAGTGATGATTTTTGGTTTCAATTTTTTAACGAGTTTAGCGTCTGGATTGGTAGAAATTAAAACCGGTTCATACGTCATTTTAGCTTGTGGCTGTTTCAATGGTTTTAACCAAATCATCAATTTAATTCCTAAAAAAACACCTAAATCAAAAAGAACATTGGTTTTAAAATGTTTTTTGTAAAAAACCTGCATGGCGCCATAAAAACGCTTTAAATAAACGGCGTTTCTTTGCGTACTTTCACCTTTATAATGAATGACGGATGTCTCTCCAAAATAATAGTTGTCATATCCTTTTTTAAGAGACTTAAATGACAGGTCGATATCTTCTCCGTACATAAAATAATCTTCATCAAACCCCCCTAAAGAGTTGTAGAGTGAACGTTTTAATAGCATAAAAGCACCTACTAAAATTTCTACTTTTGCAGTGTCAAATTCCTTAACATGATTGGCATAATATCCCTTAGAATTTCCTACTATTTTTTTAATCGCAATATTAACACGAGGGATATTTCGTTTGCATTCTGGAAGATATTCTCCAGAACCATCAATCAATCGACAGCCTATGATGCCTAAATTTGTTTGTTTGTCTGCAAAGTTGAGGATAGATTCAAAAGTGTCTTCGGCAACAACTGTATCTGGATTTAAAATACAGACATACTCACCTTTGGCAACTCGAACTGCTTGATTGTTGGCTTTTGAAAATCCTACATTTGAGTTGTTTTCAATTATAGTAACAAATGGAAATTTGGTTTTTACCATCGCGCAACTCCGATCTTTAGAGTTGTTATCTATCACAATAATCTCAGAGGGAATCCCTTTTAAAGCGGCTTCTACGCTTTGCAGACACAGCTCCAGAAAGTAGCGAACATTATAATTTAAAATGACAACCGATAGCTTCAAGAGAAATTAAGATTTAAGTGAGAGCTCAAACGGAATTCGATTGGTGATGCTTCGTCCAAGCGTTACTTCGTCGGCATATTCTAATTCGTCTCCCACAGAAATTCCACGAGCGATGGTAGAAATCACAACCTCTGTGTCTTGAATTTGTTTGAAAATATAAAAATTCGTAGTATCTCCTTCCATCGTTGAGCTTAAGGCAAAAATGAGTTCTTTAATTGTTCCTGAGCGGACTTTTTCGATTAAACTATTAATTTTTAGATCGTGAGGTCCAACCCCATCCATTGGAGATATTTTACCGCCCAATACATGGTAAACGCCTCTATAAGACGCAGTACTTTCAACAGCCATTACATCTCTAATGTCTTCAACTACACACACCACTTCTTGGTTGCGATTGGTGTTGACACAAATCTCACACAGTTCTGAATCACTTATATTATGGCAATTTTTACAAAAATTAATGTTTTGTCGCATCTTTTGTAAGGCTTCTGTCAAGTGAAGTGTTTGTGACTCAGGCTGACGCATCAAATGAAGAACCAAACGTAAAGCGGTGCGACGGCCAATACCAGGCAATTGCGCAACCTCGTCCACAGCACTTTGTAATAATTTAGAAGAAAATTCCATGATACAAATTTAGATAAAATTTACGAACTTATAATCTAAATTTATAGCTCTATAAACTATCGAAAAAGGAGTTAGTTTATAATTAGTTTTTTAGTGACTTCCTGAGTTAATGTATTCACTTTTAAGAAATACAATCCTTGTTGTACCTGCAAATCTATTTCTGGATTTTGAGATAAATCTCTGTCCTTTTCATAATAAACCAACTTTCCAAGGGAATCATAAATTTTGATGCTGACTTGAGAATTTAATTTCCAATTCAATTTAAACGTTCCTGTCGTTGGATTTGGCGACAAGATCAAGTCTGAAATTTGTAAATCATCCGTACCAAAAACAGCAGGATTAAACAAGTTAACCCGCCAGAGTCCACGTCCGTAGGTCGCAGCATACAATTTATTATCGGCTGTATTTATTTCGAGTTCTCTGATTTGAACATTTGGTAGTCCCGTATAATAGGAAGTCCATGTTGTTTCGTTGTCTCTAAGATAATAAATCCCATAATTCATCCCTAAGTATAAAATATCTTCATTGTAGGTCGTATCCCACACTAATGCCAAGGCACTAAAACTTGGTAAATCGTTCGTTGCTAGACTCCAATTTTGACCACCATCGCTTGAAACATAGACTTTATCTGAAGAAGTTGTCGAAATGGCTATTTTATTTGAATTTGTAGGGTGAATAGCAATCGAATTAATATATCCAGAAAAGCCTGTTAATTGCGTCCAATCTCCGTTAGAGCCTCCATTGGTGGTTTTATAAAGATTCTCTCCAAAAGCCGCATACAAAATATTACTATCAGACGGTGCTATTTTTAGGTGATCTGCATTGGAACCAAAATTTTGTGAAATAGACACCCAACTTTGGTCTCCATTGATCAAATCTTGTCCTCCATTAGTAGATTTATATATTTCATCATACCCTGAATATATAGTGTTAAAATCATTCGGGTCTTGTTCAAAAGGAGTCACCCAACTACCTGATTTATCATCTGGTGAAGGGAGTCCAGACCTAGTAGCTCCCTGGTCAAAAGACTTATATAAACTGCCATTTTGAGAGGTTCCATACATGGTATTCGGATTTGAATGGTCGATAAAGGTTTCCATTCCATCGGCGCCTAACCAATCGTACCAAATGCCATCGGCTCTGTAAACCGAAGTTCCATTATCTTGTGATCCACCAGAAACAATGACTGGATCGGTTTGGCTAATTCCTATTTTATAAAATTGACGAATTCCCAAACCATCGGTTAAGTCGGTATAGTAGGTGCTACTGACATTCAGCGGGTCATTGGCTACAAAAACACCACCATCACTCCCCACATATATTTTATTGTTGTGATAGATCATGATATCGATATCGGCATGGCAATAGCCTATGTTTTCATTTGCAGCATTTTGAGGCACCCATTGAGAAGTAATGTTAAAATCTGTACCACCATTTGTAGAACGCCACGATAAAATCCCTGCAATATGAACATCCTCTGCATCTGAAGGGTTGACAATGATATCCATATCTCTAGGGGCTTGCCCTCTATCATCATCTGCATATGAGCTGTATCCAAAATAATTTTTTCCTGAGTGGTCTAATTTCATAAAGTTAGCACCGCTATCCGTAGATTTATAAAACCCTCCAAAAACACCATTATTGGCTTCCAATACATAAACTACATCGGGATCATCCGCAGAAACACCGATCATCATTGGTCCTGTTCTGAAATTATTTGGATTTGAACCAAATTCGAAATCCTCAGAAAAAATGACGCCTTGTGTTGGGCTTTCTACAGAAATATCATCGAGTGTGATTTCGCTTGCATAATAGGTATGACCTTCAAAAGCTATATAATAGTCTCCAGTTGGATTTGGTAAATTAATAGAAACATCTTGCCATGCTGTAACTTCTCCGGTCAAAGTCGTAAGTAGCGTCCACGGCTCGGAAATTCCTGTTTTATAAAATACTTTTAAATCCTCAGCAGTATAACCATCAAACCTAATTACGTTTGTAAAAGAAAAATTTAATTCTGAATCTGAAACACCACTAAGATCGATTGCAGGTGAAATTAATTTCGTAATCGAATGATATGCAGACCACAATTCGAACAGTGCTAAATTTAATCCGCTTTTGGGGGTCACAGAATTATTATAATTAGATGCAGCTCCAGCCCAATCAGCAGTCCCTTCCACATATTCTTGACTCCAATTAATTAAAGGATCAGCAGGGTTATTTATTATCTCAAAACTTTGTCCAGAATCCGTAGATTTAAAAAATGAATTCCCTGACGCATATATTGTATTGGTATCACCCGGTTTAAACTCTATATCATAGCCTCTAACAGATTCGGGGTGAATTTTAACCCAATTAGCACCATCATCTGTAGATTGAAAAACTCCAGAAGACTCTGTCGAACAAAATAATTGATTCGTATTCGATGGGTTGATTAGAATTTTATTTACATTCCCATCTCCTGTATCGGCTAATAAATTCCAAGTTGCTCCCGCATCTATGGATTTAAAAATAACTCCTCTATCACTTCCCCAAAAATAGATATCAGAATTTGTAGGGTGTATGGTTAGTGCGTAGACGTTAATATTAGAAAGATTATCTGTTAATGCAGTCCAGGTCGCACTACCATCTGTGGTTTTCCAAACTCCACCAGTAGGGGAACCTACAATCATGTGATTCTCGTTATTAGGATCAATTCCTATACTGGTTATTCTTCCCACTCCAGGATTCCAACCAGAAGTTTGATTCCATTCATAAGGCCCTAATTGTTCCCAATTTTCAACTCTACGTATTCGATTTTGTTGCGTTGTATTATTTGTGTAAGAATTATAACGTTCTAATTCGTTGTAGTAAAATGATGGCGACTTTAAAAGCCCATTATCATCTTGCATTCGAAGGGCATCATATTCCCAACGTTTATAGGTTTTGTAGCCAGTACCTCTGCCCTTATCTCTGTTTTCAAAATAGGTATTTGCAGCATTTTGAACTTCTAGAACTGTATATTGATCTGAATTCATCATGTCAAGATATTCTTGAGCTTCAATAGATAAAAATGATATTAGGAAGGTTCCTAAAATAAAGATTGATTTATTCAATTTAAAGTTTAAATTTGGTTTTTTTGTAAATATATAAAAAATAAGGTATGAGTCCTCTTTTAATCTTAATACTTTTAATAGGCTATTTTTTAGTTTTAATTCTGATTTCTTACTTCACAGGAAAAAACGACTCCAATGTCGATTTTTTTAACGCGGGCAAACAATCGCCTTGGTACCTAGTCGCTTTTGGAATGATTGGCGCATCGCTATCAGGAGTTACTTTTATTTCGGTTCCGGGATGGGTAGAGGCTTCTCAATTTAGTTACTTTCAGGTTGTTTTAGGATATATGGTCGGCTATGTCGTAGTTGCTTATGTACTGCTTCCTGTATATTATAAATTAAATTTAACCTCCATTTACGAGTATCTTTTTCAAAGGTTTGGAGTTGTAAGCCATAAAACAGGTGCTTTTTTCTTTTTCATATCCAGAGTTTTAGGCGCTGCATTCCGGTTGTATTTAGTGGCCATTGTATTGCAACAATTTGTATTTAGCGAATGGAATGTTCCTTTCGAAATTACTGTGATCATTTCAATTTTATTGATTTGGATATACACCTTCAAAGGCGGAATTAAAACCATTGTTTGGACGGATACCCTTCAAACCTTATTTATGATTACTGCAGTTTCGCTGTCCATTTATTTTATTTCCGACAGCCTCGGGTGGAATTTTATGGAGTTTCTAACCTCTGACGAATTGAAATCCTACAGCACCATTTTTAACACAGAGAGTATTTTAGATAAAAATCACTTTTTAAAATCGTTTTTTGGTGGATTATTTGTCACTATTTGTATGACGGGGTTGGATCAGGATATGATGCAAAAAAACTTGACTTGCAAATCTCTTAAAGATGCTCAAAAAAACATGCTATCTTTTAGTGTTGTACTAACTTTTGTGACCTTTTTATTTTTGTTATTAGGAGCTCTTTTGTTTATTTATGCCAAACAAAATACGATTGAAATTCCATTATTGGAAGGCAAACCTAAAACAGATTTATTATTTCCAGAAATTGCTCTCAATAGCGGATTGGGGATCACGCTGGGAATTACATTTATTCTTGGGTTAATCGCGGCTGCCTACAGCAGTGCTGATAGTGCATTGACCTCCTTAACCACCTCATTTTGTGTGGATATTTTAGACCTGAAAGACAAATCAGAACATCAACAAAAATCCATTCGTAAAAAAACACATATTGGAATGAGTATTCTTTTGGTGGTGGTCATCATCGCTTTTAAATACATTCTAAACTCAAATGTTATTAACAGTCTATTGACCGTGGCAGGATATACCTACGGACCACTTTTGGGATTGTTTGCTTTTGGAATCTTTACAAATTACAATATCAAAGATCGGTACGTCTGGATGGTTGCTTTGACTTCGGTTATACTTGTATTTATACTTGGAACTATACCCGCAAATTATTTAGGTGGTTATGTAATTGGCTACGAACTCCTCCCTCTTAATGGACTCTTCACCTTTTTGGGTTTAATACTGATTCGTCGAAAGTAATACCAGAGTACAGGCAATTTCATAAGGAATTGAAGCTTGATCTAAAAGCTTATAAAATTCAGGGTTTTCTGTGCCTGGATTAAAGAGAACTCTGTTGGGTTTTAAACTTATAATATAATCATAATAGGCCTCTTGACGTTTTGGATTCACATATAAAGTAACGGTATGAATATTATGATAAGGCTGTAAATCCGTATCGATTTCTATGCCGCTAACCATTCCATTCTTTAGACCAAAAGCTTTTACTTCAATAACATTTGAAGACAAACGACGCATTGCCATATTGGAGTAGCGTTTGGGATTTAAAGAAGCACCGAAAACCAGTGTTTTTTTTTGTATCATCGTGTTAAATCTGAGTTAATTCAACATGTTTTAGTAACAATATTACATTAAGTTTGCTAACGCAATATAGTCTTTAAATCACATCCAAAGAAATGAAAAAAAATGCACTATTCCTCACTATGTTCCTGATATTAAATCCCGCACTTTATGCTTTTGCACCTATAGATGATGGAGAAATAAGTGGAGGCGGATTTATGTAATTATAAAAACTACCATTTAATAATCACACTTCCCCAAGTAAAACCACTTCCAAAAGCCGCTAAAACAACCGTGTCCCCTTCTTTAATTTTTCCTTGCTGATGAGCTTCAGATAAGGCAATTGGAATGGAAGCTGCAGTGGTATTTCCGTATTTTTGAATGTTGTTATAAACTTGATCGTCCGACAGTCCAAATCGCTTTTGAATGAATTGAGAGATGCGTAAGTTTGCTTGGTGCGGAATGAGCATATCAATATCAGACACCTCCAATTTGTTTTTTTGCAATCCTTCACTGATCACTTCACTAAAGCGTTTGACAGCGTGTTTAAAAACAAATTGTCCGTTCATATAAGGACGGTAACTAAAATCATTGGGGTCATTATCTTTAATAATATCGGTCACCCAACGCGTTCCCATACCTGGTGCCTCCGTTGCAAGCTCAAGAGCATGTTTTCCTTCAGAATGTATATGTGTAGATAGAATCCCTTTTGTTAAATCTTCTTCACGAGTCAATATTGCGGCACCAGCACCATCTCCAAAAATAACCGAAATACTTCGACCACGAGTCGATTTATCAATTCCATGTGACTGGAGTTCACTCCCAATTACAAGAATATTTTTATACATCCCTGTTTTAATAAATTGATCCGCCACAGATATCGAATACACAAATCCAGAGCATTGAGCCCTAATATCCAATGCAGCCACCGTATTAATTTCTAAAGCGTCCTGAATTTGCACTCCTGGACCAGGAAAGTAATAATCTGGACTTAAGGTTGCAAAGACAATAAGATCAATTTCTTCTTTTTCAATTCCAGAATTTGAAATTGCCTTTTTGGCAGCTTCCAAACCCATTGTAAAAGTCGATTGACCATCACCAGGTTTTGCCCAACGACGCTCTTTAATTCCCGTACGTTCTTGAATCCATTCGTCGGAAGTATCCATAATCTTAGACAAATCGTCATTTGTAACAATATTTTCTGGCACATAATGGCCTAAACCTATAATTTTTGAGTTGTACATAGTATAAGATAACGTAAATGCTGTAACAAATATAAACTAAAATGTCAGTTTGTCACTTTTTAATATTTGGTATTTTTTTTGACTATTGATTTGAATATAACTTAAAACAATTATAATTATGTCAAAAGGAACGATTAATGTATCGGTAGAAAATATTTTCCCACTGATAAAAAAATTCCTCTATAGCGATCACGAAATATTTTTACGTGAATTAGTGAGTAATGCCACAGATGCCACTCTAAAACTTAAGCACTTAACTAATATTGGCGAAGCGAGTGTAGAGTACGGAACCCCTAAAATTGAAATTAAAATCGATAAAGAAGGAAAAAAACTTCATATCATCGATCAAGGATTAGGGATGACTTCAGATGAGGTTCAGAAATATATTAACGAAGTTGCTTTTTCTGGCGCCGAAGAATTTTTAGACAAATATAAAGACAAGGTTGATGATGCTGGAATTATCGGTCATTTTGGATTGGGATTCTACTCTGCCTTTATGGTCGCTAAAAAAGTGGAAATTATCACCAAGTCTTATAAAGATGAACCTGCTGCACATTGGACATGTGATGGCAGTCCACAATACACACTTGAAGTTTCTGATAAAACAGAAAGAGGCACAGAAATTATTTTACATATTGCTGAAGACTCTACCGAATTCCTTGAAGAAAGTCGTATTACTTCTCTTTTAAATAAATACAACAAGTTCATGCCAATTCCAATCAAATTTGGAACCAAAGAAGAAAATGATCCTTCGCATGAACCAAAAACAACCAAAGACAAAGACGGTAAAGAAACAACTGAACCTCAACGTAAGATTACAGTTGATAATATTATTAACAACCCAACGCCCGCTTGGACAAAACAGCCTACTGAATTAGAAGAGGCCGACTATAAAGGATTTTATCGTGAACTGTATCCAATGCAGTTTGAAGACCCTTTATTTAACATTCATTTAAATGTCGATTATCCTTTCAACTTAACAGGTATTTTATACTTCCCAAAATTAGGCAATGATATAAATATACAAAAGGATAAAATCCAATTGTATCAAAACCAAGTGTTTGTAACAGATAATGTTGAAGGTATTGTTCCTGAGTTTTTGACAATGTTGAGAGGAGTCATAGATTCTCCAGACATCCCTTTAAACGTTTCTCGTTCATACCTTCAAGCAGATGGAGCAGTTAAAAAAATATCCTCTTACATTACAAAAAAAGTAGCGGATAAAATGAAATCTATTTTCAACTCTAATAGAGCCGATTTTGAAGCGAAATGGAATGACATCAAAATTGTAATTGAATACGGAATGCTTTCCGAAGATAAATTCTTTGAAAAATCAAACGCGTTTGCACTCTATCCTTCAGTCGATGGGACTTATTACACCTATGATGAACTTTACAATAAAATCAAAGCAAATCAAACGGATAAAGATGATAAGCTAGTTATTTTATATGCGTCTGATAAAGAGGCACAGCACAGTTATATTGAAGCTGCAAAAACAAAAGGCTATGAAGTATTGCTATTAGACTCTCCTATTGTATCTCATTTAATTCAGAAATTAGAAAGTGAAAAAGAAAATACTTCGTTTGTACGTGTTGATGCTGACCACGTTGATAATTTGATTAAAAAGGAGGACACCACAATTTCAAAACTGAGCGATGAAGACAAAACAACCCTTGAAACTATTTTGAAAGAAGTTGTTCCTTCAGAAAAATTTATGGTACAATTAGAAACAATGGACAGTAGTTCAGCACCTTTCATGATTACACAACCTGAGTTCATGCGTCGAATGAAAGAAATGCAACAAACCGGTGGCGGTGGCGGTATGTTTGGAATGGGAAATATGCCTGAGATGTACAACCTTATTGTAAACACCAACTCCGAATTGGTCAGTCAAATATTAAACACTAAAACAAAGAAAAAGCAAGAACGTTTAATCTCGCAAAGCTTGGATTTGGCACAATTGTCTCAAGGACTTCTCAAAGGAGAAGCGTTGACCAATTTTATCAACCGTAGCTATGATATGATAAAATAAGTATCTTATATTTTCGTAAAAAGAGATCGTCTAAAAAGGTAGAATTTCTGTCATTCTGAACTTGTTTCAGAATCTCAATTAACCGAAATTCATTTTGTTTTAGAATCTGAAATAAATTCAGATTGACAAAGCAAAATCTTTTTAGACGACTTCTTTTTTTGTTTAAACTTAAAAAAAAATAAAATTTAGGCTCTGAAATAAAAACTTAGATTAATTTAGAGCCAACTATGAGCATGTCATTATTTGATACATCCAAAATCATAAAACTTCCGCTACAAGATGCTACTATTGAATACCATCCGCAGTTTTTTAGTTTTGAGGAAGCAAATGCTCTATTTGACGAGTTGTATCAAAACACCCCGTGGATCGAAGAAGACATCAGAGTTTATGGGAAAATTTATAAGCAACCGCGTTTGACTGCTTTTTTTGCCAATAACCAAAAGAAGTATGGATATTCAAATATTTCAATGACCCCTCACCCCTTTTCACCGCTTTTGAACGCCATAAAAACAAAAATTGAAACGGCGTGTGAAATACAATTTTCATCTTGTTTATTAAATTTATACCGCGATGGACAAGACAGTAATGGTTGGCATGCAGATGATGAAAAAGAGCTTGGAATCAATCCTGCAATCGCTTCTTTGAGTTTGGGTGCCGAACGCCCATTTCATTTGAAGCATAAAAAAATAAAAACATTAAAACATAAACTAAATTTACAAAATGGGAGTTTATTACTCATGAAAGATACCACGCAACACCACTGGTTGCACCAAATTCCAAAAACTAAAAAGCCCATTGGTAAACGGATCAACTTAACCTTTAGACTCCTAAAATGACAGAAATGAACAAACAAATTCTCTCTTTAATCTGCCTTTTTATTGGCTCGACAATTTTTCCTCAAGCTCAAAATTTTTCCGCTACTGAGATCACTGTCAATCGCTATGTTGATGGCACTCTATTAATTCCAGAAAACTTAGAAAATCCACCACTAGTCATTCTAATTGCAGGCTCAGGCCCTACCGATCGGGATGGGAATCAGTCTTTTATGAAAAATGACATGTTAAAGAAATTGGCCGAAGAACTCACTAAAAATGGGATTGCGACTTTCAGATACGACAAACGCGTTGTAAAACAACTCAAAACAAGAACTTTTGATAAAAACATCCGTTTTGATGATTTTGTAGACGATGCTAAATCGGTCGTAACCTATTTCAAACCCTCTTATTCCTCAATTATAATTGCAGGACACAGTCAGGGGAGTTTAGTGGGGCTATTAGCTGCCGAAGCAGAAGTGGATGGTTTTATTTCCTTAGCAGGTGCTGGAAATCCTATTGATCAAATTATTTTAGAACAAATTACCAAAACAGCCCCGTTTTTTACAGAAAACACCAAGCGTGTGTTGGAGGTCTTAAAAAATGGAAACACCACTACGGATTTTCCCCCCGCCTTGGCATCTATGTTTAATTTAGATATCCAACCCTTTATGAGTAACTGGATGCAATACAACCCACATGAACTTATTGAAAATTTAGAAATCCCTGTACTCCTCATTAATGGCACAAAAGATTTACAGGTAAGTACAAAAGAAGCACAGCTCTTAAAAGAGCACAAAACAGATGCAGAACTTGTCATTATAGAAAACATGAATCACCTCTTATTTGAAATTAATGGTGATGATTTGGTGAACACAAAATCATACAATGAATTGCAACACCAGATCGTACCTGAAGTCATTACAAGCATTGTTCGCTTTATTAAAAAAGATAAAAGCACCATTGAAGAATGATGCTTTTAACTAACTAACCAACCAAAATATTACTAACAAAATAATATAATTATAAGATTTCAACTTCCATGCCAAAAATGTGTATCAATTATTATTTAACTTAATTTTCACATAACGGGTTGGGAATGCTCTAAATTTTAATAACTCGCTAGCATCAAAATATTAAGACACATGAAAAAAAGCACCATTTTAAAAAAATGATGCTTTTTAATCACTAACCAACCAAAATATATTACTTAAGATTACGTAATACATTTCATATATATCCAAAATCCGTGCCAAAAGTTATTTTATATATATTTGAATCACAGAAACTAAAAAATTATGATTGATACAACGCCATTATTCACAGACGATACCATTATTTTTGGACTACTCATGTCGGCCATTGCTCTGATCTTTTACACAGAATCCCGTCCAACAGGCTTTTGGCACAAATTTTATAAAATTGTTCCAGGACTGTTTATGGCGTATATGATTCCAGCCTTATTTACAACGTTGGGTTGGATTGCTCCAGAATGGCAAACACGCTCTGCTAGTGGCGAACTAACCCAACACAGCAGTAACTTATACTATGTCGCCAGTCGTTACTTATTACCTGCCGCGTTGGTTTTGATGACTCTAAGCATCGATTTAAAAGGAGTTGTCAACCTAGGGTGGAAAGCATTAATTATGTTTTTCACTGGAACCTTAGGCATTGTCATTGGAGGGCCAATTGCCATCTTATTAATTTCTTTAGTGTCTCCAGAAACCGTGGGAGGTGTGGGACCCGATGCTGTTTGGAGAGGACTTTCAACCTTGGCCGGAAGCTGGATTGGGGGTGGTGCCAACCAAACTGCCATGCTTGAGATTTATGGGTACAATCAAAAACTATATGGAGGCATGGTGTTTGTGGACATTGTAGTGGCTAATATTTGGATGGCACTCCTATTAATTGGAATTGGAAAATCAGACCGTATCAACAATTGGTTAAGAGCCGATACCAGCGCCATCGAAACACTAAAAGAAAAAGTATCAACCTTTACTGAAAGTGTCAAACGCACCCCAACACTAGCCGATATAATGATCATGATTGGAATTGCTTTTGGAACCGTTAGTATTGCGCATTTAGCCTCTGGTAATCTCGCACCATTTTTTAGTGAATTTGTAGCGTCCATTGAATCTGAAACCTCTAGAAACATCTTTACCTTTTTAGGGTCTTCATTCTTTTGGATGATTAGTATTGCAACACTCATCGCTGTGGGACTTTCCTTTACAAAAGCTAAAAATTATGAAGGTGCAGGTGCCAGCAAATTTGGTAGTGTGTTTATATACATCTTAGTAGCAAGTATCGGGATGAAAATGGATTTAACTCTTATTTTTGACAACACAGGATTGATTGCTATTGGCGTGGTTTGGATGAGCATTCATGCTTTGTTATTAATTTTAGTGGCAAAACTAATTAGAGCCCCCTATTTCTTTTTGGCCGTTGGAAGTCAAGCAAATGTAGGAGGTGCCGCTTCTGCTCCGATTGTGGCTTCTGCTTTTCACCCCTCTTTAGCGAGTGTAGGTGTCATTTTAGCTGTTTTTGGATATGCGATCGGAACAATTGCCGCCATTGCCTGTACAATCCTAATGGAATTAGCAGCAACTGCTTAGAAATAATTATATTTGAATTTAAAAATTAATCATGATCAACCGCTTCTATTTTTTATTTATCATTTTAATCACGTCTTGCTCACAACCCTCTAAAAATACAACGGTAAGCGGAAGTATTAAAGGCCTTCAAAAAGGAACGCTTTACCTTCAGCATGTGAAAGACGAGGGGTTTACAACCTTAGATTCTTTGCAAATGATAAGCAAAACCGATTTTGAATTGGGTTGTAATTTGGAGGAAGCTGAACTTCTATTTTTAAGTTTATCTGAGAAAGGCGATGCAGAACGCATCTCATTTTTTGCAGATCAAGGCCATACAACAATAAACACAACTTTAAAGCGGTTCAAATATGACGCTCAAATAGAAGGCAGTGAACAACAAAAATTATTGGAATCTTATTACAAAAACATTGAGCGTTTCAAAAATCAAAAACTCGAATTGATTGAAGCACAATTAAACGCTCAAAAAGATGGCAACTCAGCTGTTGCCGATTCTCTTCAAATTATAATGGACAAAATAGTACAACGCACTTATTTGTATAGCATCAATTTTGCGCTTAATAACAAAGACAGTGAAGTCGCCCCTTTTGTAGCAGTGTCTGAAATTTATGATGCCAATGTGAAATACTTGGATACTATAAACAAGGTATTGCCTCCAAAAATTGCCAATTCCAAGTATGGAATTATTCTGGAGGAATATATTAAAACTATAAAGTCTGAGTAATTTAGAGCTTGTTAATCTTTTCGATTAAAGCCGTTCCTTTAGCTTCTAGATCTTTAGCGATTCCTTTGAAATGTGCTTTTTGGTTTTCAACATTTTTTGCATTTACCTTCGCAATCAACTCATCAAAAGCAGAAATAGCCTCATCAATTATCGCTTCACTTTTCTTAGTGTCTTTATCGGTATTGGCATATTCCCAAATATATACTGCTTCAATGATATCTCCTAATACATAATTGATATCCTTCTTTAAATTTCTAACGTTAGCCATTATTTTAATTTTTGTTTTTGCAAAACTACGTAATTTTAAACATATACTTCTAAAAGTTTTGCATGTTTTGCAGAAATAGAAAATCGTTGCATACAAGCGGGAATTAAAACCGTCTCTCCCATTGAAATTTCAGTTGGGTTTCCATCCACTTCTATTTGCGCAGTTCCTTCGACACACATATAAATCATAAAAGAATCGTGGGTGTTTTCTTTTAAAATAGTTTCATGTACTTTGAGAATATTGGTTGTAAAGTATGGACAACTGACCAGTTCTGTGGCGGTATCAGAATCCTTCGTATAGTCCACTCTAAAATTATCGGGCATATCAAAGTCAAATGCTTCTAGGGCAATGTCATTGTGTAGCTCGCGTTCATTCCCTTCTGAATCCACACGATCCCAATCATACACACGATAAGTGATATCACTTGTTTGTTGAATTTCGGCCAAAAGCACCCCTGCCCCAATGGCATGAATTCTT
>Ga0209654_1000937_pt1 | contig 25499 bp, 16 predicted proteins | sample SaaInl1SG_22_DNA_FD_184646 | JGI IMG/M metagenome (GOLD analysis project Ga0209654, IMG submission 184646) | Marine microbial communities from expanding oxygen minimum zones in the Saanich Inlet - ESP_161SG_22_DNA (SPAdes) (version 2) | ecosystem: Environmental > Aquatic > Marine > Intertidal... | reverse complement strand
AAGTTCCTCCGTTTCTGGCAATGGCAATGATGGATGCCACACGCGCAGAAGAGGCGGCGGGCAACGCGGTTATTCACCTTGAAGTTGGGCAGCCATCAACGCCGCCACCAGCGTCGGTTACAAACGCATTAACCGCGGCGTTGGGCACGCTTACCACCCATTCCTATTCAGTTGCATTTGGCCAGATAGCCCTTCGCGAGCGGATCGCCGCGCATTACCAAGATTGGCATAACATCCGTCCGGACGTTGCCAGAATTGCCATTACACCCGGTTCATCGATGGGATTTGCGCTGGCGTTTCTGGGGGCATTTGATCGCGGTGATAAAATCGCCATCGCTAATCCGGGCTACCCTGCCTATCGCAATTTGCTATTGGCGCTGGGTCTGGAACCTATTTTGCTACCCGCTGGTGCGGAACAGGACTGGACGCCACAGTTAGAGGAATTGCAAAAATCGGGCGATCTGCCAGATGGTTTGCTATTGGCGTCTCCGGCTAATCCAACCGGTGTGGTGATGAGCAATGAAGAGCTGTCGAGTGTTGCCAAATGGTGTGATGCCAACGGTGTGCGGCTGATCATGGATGAAATTTACCATGGGCTGAACTTTGGCCCAAAGCCGGCATCGGTGCTCGAATATAGCGACAGCGCCATCGTCATTAATTCATTTTCAAAATATTTCTGCATGACAGGCTGGCGTGTTGGCTGGGCAATCCTACCAGAGGATTTGATCGAGACATGTGAAAGGCTGGCGCAGAATATGTATATCAGCGCCGCGCGGCCCATGCAGGAAGGCGCTATTGCGGCGTTTGATAATTATCCTGAATTAGATGCCCATGTTGCGCGTTACCGCGAGAATTGCGATATCCTGATGCGTGAACTGCCAGCTGAATTTTTGGGTGAGGTCGCACCATCAACTGGCGCGTTTTATCTTTATGCGGATATAAGCAATCTTGCCAACGGGCAGGTGAATTCGCTGGATATGAGCGCGGCGATGTTGCGTGATATTCACGTTGCCTGTACCTCGGGTCTGGATTTCGACCAGCAGAACGGCCATCACCATATACGCTTATCCTATGCAGGTGCTACCGCAGATATGAAAGAAGCCAGCCGTCGGATAAACAGCTGGCTTCCAAAATATCTCAAGACCGTTGGGTCTGATCGCTAGGATTAACTTTTGGGGTTAACCGCGGTTCCACCAGCCTTTGCGACCCTTTGGCTTTTCGGCGCTAACATCCACAACATCTTCGGGTGCAGAACTAACCGCCGCGCGTGTTGGTTCAGCCTCAACCTCATTTGCGCCCGACTTGGCATCGGACTTGATGTCTGATTTGGCGGCGACTTTATTTGTTGCCTTTGCCGGCGAGGCGGCCTTCTTTGCTTTAGCTTTGCTTGCTTTAGGCGCTTTTGGCTCCTGAGCATCCGCTGTTCCAGCCGCATCGTCGCTAGCGGCCTTCTTTTTGCGCGTGCGGGCTGGCTTTTTCGCCGCTGGTTTGGCGTCTTCGCCGCCCTCAGCCCCAGCCGCCTCTGGTGCTGGAGCCTCTGGTGCTGGAGCCGCCTTTTTACGGGTCGCGCGCTTTGGCTTTTCGGCTACGTCACCGCTGGCCTCTGCCACTGGCTTGCTGTCTGCCGCTTCTGTAGCCTCTGACGTCTCTGAAGTGCCTGTGGCCACTACTGCTTTGTCGCTATTCTGGCGCCCGCGTCCACGTGACCGGCGCTTCTTGGCAGGAGCCTCAGCATTATCTGCTGTTTCACCACTATCGCTGGCTACCGCTGTGCTTGCCTCGGTGTTTGATGCGGCATCATTGCTCTGTGCGGCCTGATCATTAGACCCTTGGGCCGCATTTTCGCCATTGGCTGACTCTTCGCCATTTTCACCATTGCGCCGACGCCGTCTGCGGCCACCACGACGGCCCCGCTTGCGGCGCTTTGGTTGATCCTCATCACTCGGCGTTTCGCCATGATTTACACCGTTATTATCGTTATCGGCGCTGGTATCTGCATCGCTATCATCATCGGTATTGGCGTCTGCACCTGCCTGATTTTGGCCTTGGTTGTTACGGTTGCCATTACGCTGGTTCTGGGATTTGCCATTCGATCTACCTTGGCCACGACCTTGGCCGTTATTTTGCGACCGGTTCTGTGACTTGCCCTGCGCGTTGCCCTGTAGGCCGACATATTCGACGCGGTAATCAGGTGCAATTAGGCTGTCATCTGACAATAGAACGATGCGCAGACCACAACGTTCTTCGATCTCGGCGATCGCGCTACGCTTGTGGTTCAAAATGAACAGGGCAACATCACGGTGCATTGTGATGTGGAGCTCATCCATCTTGTTTCTCTGGGCTTCTTCCTCAATGATCCGCAACATTTGCAAGCTAGCGGTATCGATCGAGCGAATGCGGCCAGTGCCCTCACAATGTGGGCATAGGTCGCTAATTGACTCATTGATGCTGAGGCGAAGCCGCTGGCGTGACATTTCCAAAAGGCCGAAATGGCTAATCCCACCGATTTGGATACGAGCGCGGTCATTGCGCATCGAATCTTTCATCTTGCGTTCAACCGCATGGCGGTTGCGGCCTTCGTCCATATCAATGAAATCGACCACGATAAGGCCAGACAAATCACGCAGGCGCAATTGACGGGCCAGCTCTTCAGCCGCTTCAAGGTTGGTCTTTAACGCGGTTTCCTCAATGTTGCGCTCTCTGGTTGAACGGCCAGAGTTAACATCGACAGCCACCAAAGCTTCGGTCTGGTTGATAACGAGATAGCCACCAGATTTCAGTGTTACCTGCGGGCTCTGGATGGTGTCCATCTGGCTTTCGACTTGATAACGCTGGAAAATTGGCGTCGAATCTTCATATTTGGCGACTTTTTTCACATGGCTCGGGATCAGCATTTTCATCTGATTGCGGGCTGTCTTATAGGCTTCTTCGCCCTCGACCAAAATCTCGTCAACCTCGCTTGTATATAGATCGCGGATCGAGCGTTTGATCAAATTGCCTTCTTCATGGATCACGCTAGGCGCTTGTGATTCCAATGTGCGGGTGCGGATATCATCCCATAGTTTGGATAGATAGGCATAATCGCGGGCAATTTCGGTTTTGGTACGCTTTGCACCGGCGGTGCGGACAATCACTGCCATGCCCGGATTAACGTCTAACCCACCAACCACAGTTTTGAGGCGCTTGCGATCAGCCATGTTGGTGATCTTACGGCTAACGCCGCCGCCACGATTGGAATTTGGCATCAGCACGCAATAGCGACCGGCAAGTGACAGATAGGTAGTCAGTGCCGCGCCTTTATTGCCGCGTTCTTCCTTTACAACCTGTACCAGCATGATTTGCTTGCGAGAGATGACTTCCTGGATTTTATATTTACGGACGTGACGCTTTGGACGAATTTCATCATCGTCACCGCCTTCACCACCAACGGTTTCCGGGGCGTCTTCGCTCTCGGCATCGGCAACGTCTTCTTCGTTCTCGGCGCGCTCGGCTTCGATTAATGCCTCACGATCCTCAACGGGGATACGGTAATAATCAGGATGGATTTCACTAAAGGCGAGGAAGCCTTGACGATTACCGCCATATTCAACAAAGGCTGCTTGCAGTGACGGCTCAACGCGAGTCACGCGGGCAAGATAGACATTTCCTTTTAGTTGTTTGCGGTTTTCTGTTTCGTAGTCAAAATCCTCAATGCGGGTACCACTTAGCAACACCACCCGCGTTTCTTCGGCTTGGCGTGCATCGATCAATAATCTTTTTGTCATTTATTTGTCTTTCCCCAGCCCGTAAGGGTCGCTCGCTATTGCAGAGCAACGCCAATTGGTTAACGGACAGGTGTTGTATGGCCAGACCATCTGCTCTGACGCCGGTCAAGACTAAGCCCTTTGGAGCTTTGAAAGTCTTTGTTGAGGCGGTGAGAGTCATGATGTCATCCGGGTATTTGTTGTTTACGTTCGTTTAGTCGTGTGAGGTGGCTAATTCATGACCGCGGGGCGCTTTCTCGCCTGGCATAGTCATTGTGTATAGTGCCACCCACCAATAATCCTGTATCGGTTGATTGGGCCGTTTTGCTGTCGCCGCGCTGGAGTAATCCATCGCATAGCTGTGCAACCTGCGCCAATTTCGCCTACATACTATTCGTTATACACGCAAAATAGCAAATGCCAACATTGTTAAGTGATTAGATGGTATTTTGATACGAAAATCCGACAAGGCTAGGCCTAGCGGCTGGAACGATGCGGGCGGCAAGGGGATGGTTGAAAAACGCAGTTCCTAGGGATTTCAGTCATTATCATTAAGGCCAGCCCCAGCCCCGCCAAGCCGTGATGCGCTGGTGGCTGGTGCATAGGTGTGATGCGCGAACGCCGCCAGTTGTTCAACACAGCATGCATAATGATCGGGCAGCCGGGTTCCGGCGCTATCATCATTGGTGATTTGGGGACGCTGGCCGACGTGAACGCGGCATTCGGCACTGCCTATCAATAGGTGCGTTTGCCAGCTATCCAGTGCGGGTTTTTCCAACGGCATTTGCACCCCTTCAAGGATCAGATGCGCGGCATCGCCAATGCGTAATGGTGCGGTAAATGGCAATAACAATAACGGAGTGCGTACACGACCAAGCTCCACTCCTTCACCAATGCCGGATGGCATCTCGATAATGCCATCGATAATGGCAATGCCTGTTGTAAGCGGGCAAGCCCCACCAGCGTCAGCAACAGTTCCTGTGCCAGATCGGGTGCGGGCGGGTTGGCGGCAATGCCAGCTTAGATAGCTACAAAGGGCGGCGGCCCCCGGCAGGGCATGTTGCTCTAGCCAAATCACCGCGGCGGCGGCTTCTTCTGCAACGCCCCATGAAAATCCTGCTCCACGTGTCGCCTTTAACGCCAGAGCCCCGGTCTCACCAAGCGACCAACTCATTTGCTAAGCTTGTGGCCATGTGGGTCTGGATGGGTGATCAGCTCGGGGTAAACCATGTCATCGGGATCAGAAGTAGCCAATTCATCTGGAAACGGTGCGCCCTGATACATGGTAATGCGGAGCCATCGATCAGAACGCGGGTCAAATTTTGTCGCTCCAAAAAAGGACAGCTTACAGCGTAACAGATCAATCGGGACCATCTTTGCGGCAATTGTATTATCGCGGATTTCGGCATAGTCCCACGCGCAAACCAATTGTAAACGGCGTGCCATATGGCGATGTTGGGGGTGCGATAACAAAAATTCACCAAGCGAAGATTTGGAATCAAACCCGGCCAGATCACGGCGCATTAGTATCGCATCACGCCCCGGACTCAGTGGCTGTTCATATGGTTCCAACGGTTCCTCAAACCGTTCACCAAGGCGTGGCTCCAGCTTTTCCTCAGATACATACCAAACCCGTGCCTGTTCAGCTTGATCGTCTAAATCAATGGTGTTGGTCCAGTCATATTGCGCGTCAAGACTCTTCAGTGTATCGCCAAGGGAGACGCGACCATCAATGCGGTGGGGGGTGCGCTCATCGGCTGACATTTGGGCGGCCAGATCATCAACCAGTTCTTCATAAGGCTCCATCATCAAAGATACCAACGCCTCTTGGCCTTCTTCGGAAAGATGCGCCTCTGCCCATAAATACAGATTATCCCACGGTGAATTCATCGTCGGCGTCAAGCTGTCCACGCGCACCAGTAGTTGGTCAAAATCATCACGCAGTCTGCTTATCTTTTCGGTCTGCCGGACATCCGCGACTTGCCAATCATAGGCGTTTTGGCGTGCCCGGCGCACCAGAGTACAGAACTGGGCGAGGGCATCTGCATGCGCAGTAGGCAATGCACGAATACGAGCCAGCGCAGTCTCTCTGGCAATGATCCATTGGTGGATTAGGCGCGGATGGTTGATCAAAAACGGCGCCATGCCAAGGCCGGTTGAATTGCCAACACCAAGTCGGCGGCGCAGACGCGGGTCAAGACGGACGGCGCCAGTTGTGTTTTTTATCTGTGCCAGATGTTCCACTAAATCGACGGAAAAGGTGCGAATGAGCCAGACTGCTAGCATTTCCGGCTGGAAGGATCCGGTAAATTCAGGTCGCTCCGCCCAGCTTTCACGATCAGAAGCTCCAAATTTTCCGGCACCATAAACAGCTGTCGTGCGCAGTAAATAGCCAACGGATGCGATCATTTCCTCGTCAGGCTGCATCCCATTGCTCAATCGATCAATCACATGGGCGAACAGGCGCACAGATTTATTGGCGCGCGAGAGAACCATTTCCGCACCAGAAATACGGCCAGCTTCCTGCAAAGGTACATTGTTTCTAAGGCGCTCAATACGGTCTTTGTCGACCTCACCATCACACAGGGTAAAGGTCGTATCCCATGCCTTGGCAATCACCCGATCAGAGCGGTCTTCATCCGCCAGTTCATGCGCGAAGGCCACCAGAGTATAAGTTGAATGAGGTCCGCGAACCCGATAGGTGGCGACACCAACACCTTTTTCATCAATGTCGAAAACGGGCCGGTCGACCTGCCAATCCTGTGCTTTTAACCGGCGTAATAACACCCGCATAAAGCTCAATCTACTTTGATGAAATGATCCCATGCGAGACAACCGCATGACCTGTCGCGCAGGACGTAAATCGCCGATTAGCTGCGTCGTCGCGCCAATCGGGTTTTGACTTCCATCATTGTGTCGCGGCTCGGCTATATGAGGTGATCTGTTCATCGCGTTACTCGTCATTCTCCATGTCACATTAGATGCAAATTTTGGATTGCCAACTCAGTTACAGCTGTGGTCCGAAATTAGCATCGAAAAATGTCAACCAATTCTCACCCATGATGCCTGCGACTTCGCGCTCTGCAAACCCCTGTTGACGCAATCCATCTACAAGTGCGCCGAAATGTCTATTATCCTGAAACCATTCTGGCATCGGGGGAAAGCCAGCATTGGTGGCGCTGCCTTCACCATAATCAATTTCCTTGGTCCATCGTCCGACACGCATCCATTCAACGACACTGTCTGGCTGATCCTGACATAGATCGGAGCCGATACCAATATGTTCCGGCCCCATCAATTCGGCTGTTTTTGCAATCATCTCGCAGAAACTTTCCAAGGTGCAATTGGTTTTGTCCTTGAGGTGGTGCGGATATAGGGAAAAGCCCAGCATGCCACCACTATCGCCAAGCGCACGCAGAACATCATCCGATTTATTGCGTAATGCTGGTTGCCAAAACGATGGATTCGCATGGGTTATAGCAATAGGACGGGTCGAGGTCTCAATGGCCTCTAGCGTTGACCGTTCAGCGGAATGGCTCATATCAATCACCAACCCTACACGGTTCATTTCGGCAATCACCGCCCGTCCCATGCGGGTGATGCCGCTATCGACCGCCTCGTAACAGCCTGTCGCCAAAAGCGACTGGTTATTATAGGTCAATTGCATGAAGCGCACCCCAAGGGTGTGACATATTTCTACCAAGCCGATGTCATCTTCAATCGGTGACGGATTTTGAAAGCCAAAGAAAATGGCGGTGCGGCCTTCGGTGCGGGCGCGCCTTACATCATCACCGGTGCGGCCTTGAAATATCAGTTCTGGAAAGCGCTCAAACCAGCGGTTCCATGCTTCGATATTAGCCACAGTCTCGCGGAAGTTTTCATGATAGGTGATGGTTACATGCACCGCATCTACACCGCCTTCGCGCATTTGACGAAAGATCTTTTCCGACCAGTTACAATATTGCAGGGCGTCAATTACATGCATGGCTTGCTCCCGGGTTGTGCCGCTTATAGCTATTGATCTGGCGGTTACTTTGGCGTGCCTGAAGAAATATAGGCGGTCTTGATGCTGGTGAAGAAATCCACGGCATATTGACCCTGTTCGCGTGGCCCGTAAGAGCTATCTTTGCGCCCACCAAATGGCACATGATAATCTGTTCCCGCGGTGGCGAGATTGACCATCACACATCCGGTTTCGGCGCGTCGGCGAAAATCATTGGCCCGGGCAAGAGACTGCGTCATGATCCCGGAGGTTAGGCCGAAATTCGTGTCATTGACCAGATGCACTGCCTCATCATAAGACTCAACCTTGATCACACACGCGATCGGGGCAAACATCTCTTCGGTGTTTACGCGCCAGTCATTGTTGGTGCCAGCAACAACGCATGGGTTCATATAATACCCGTCATGCTCCATGTCGGGGCGTGTACCACCGCATAGAATTTCGCCGCCCTCAGTTTTGGCAAGCTCGACATATTCCATATTCTTTGCCAACTGGCCTTCGCTGACCACCGGGCCGATCTGGGTACCTTCGGCCAGCGCATGACCAACTTTCATCGTTGTTGTGGCGGCAACCAGCTTTTCAACGAATTCATCGTGGATTGCTGAATGCACAATCAACCGTGATGATGCGGTACATTTTTGTCCTGTTCCCCCGAATGCGCCTCCAGCCGCCGCAGCCACCGCAAGATCCATATCAGCGTCATCCATGATCGCAAGCGCATTTTTCGAGCCCATTTCCATCTGCATACGGGTCATGTTCATAATCGCGCCGGCGGCGATTCTACGCCCTGTTTCAACCGACCCCGTAAATGAAATGGCATCGATATCCGGGCTTTGCACAAGCGCATCACCAATATGACTTCCGGCTCCCATGACCAAATTAAACAGGCCGGCAGGCAGGTTGGCATCAGCAATGATTTCGGTCAGGGCAACTGCAGATGCAGGCACAAGATTTGCCGGTTTCCAGATCACCGCATTGCCAAATGCAAGCGCTGGTGCAATTTTCCAAACCGCTGTCGCTGTGGGGAAGTTCCACGGGCTGATTATCGCGACAACGCCAACTGGTTCGCGGCGTACATCAATTTCGATGTTGGGTCGGACGGAATCGGCATTATCGCCTATCTGGCGCAACACCTCGGCCGCGTAATATGTAAAAAACTGACCAGCGCGATACACTTCACCGCGGCCTTCTGCGCGCGGTTTTCCTTCTTCACGGCTTAACAATTCACCAAGTTCATCGGCGCGGGCTATCAACGCATTGCCAATTTCCATCAGCGCGGATTGACGTGCTTCCAGACCGGTCGCGGCCCATGTTTTTTGGGCAGATTTCGCTGCGTCAAGGGCGCGGGCGAGTTGCCCGGCATCCGCCTGCGCATATGTGCCAATCAGATCACTTATGTCAGATGGATTATAATTTTCGATAGAGCTGGAACCAGCCACCCATTCGCCGGCGATGAAGTTCTTGTGCATGTCCCGGATCTCCGTTTCATTGGTTAAATGCGGCACCATTTGGTGTTTATTTTTTTAGGTCATACCGGACCAGTGCTTTAAAGACAGATTTCATCGAAATGCTGCCAACACGCTTGCCATTGGTCTCCACAGAAAAGATCCGGTCTATGTCGCCCTCGGCTTTTGCAATCAACTCTTCAAGGGACATTCCGCCCTTCACACTGCCATGTGTGGGCTTTGTTTTCATGTCATTTTGCATAACCGAACTCACTTTTAGCACGCGGGCACGGTTAATATCGCTGACAAATTCTTCGATATAAGGATCGGCAGGGTTTAGTAGGATATGCTGTGGTTCGCCCTGTTGAACGATAAACCCATCCTTAAGAATGACCAGATGATCCGCAAGTTTGAGCGCCTCGTCAAGGTCGTGGGTAATAAAGATAATGGTTTTGTGCAAATCTTCCTGAAGCTCTAGTAACAGGTCCTGCATAGAGGTTCGGATCAACGGATCAAGTGCGGAAAACGCCTCATCCATCAGCATGATTTCAGCATTTGAAGTCAGCGCGCGTGCCAATCCAACGCGCTGTTGCATGCCGCCCGAAAGCTGGTGCGGGTATACCGCTTCATTGCCACCAAGACCGACACGCTCGATCCAGCGCCTTGCCTCGGTCTCCGCGCCTTGTAAATTTTCGCCGCGCACTTGTGGTGCGAGCAATGCATTTTCTAGAACGGTGCGGTGCGGCAATAGGGCGAATTTTTGAAACACCATCGACATTTTGGTCTGACGCAGTTGGCGCAGGGCCGCCTGGTCATATTTCATGATGTTATCGCCATCGAGCAAAATTTCACCTGCGGTTGGTTCGATCAACCGGTTTAGGTGGCGGATAAGGGTTGATTTTCCAGACCCCGACAGCCCCATAATCACGGTGATCTGACCATCCGCGATATCAATGTTGATATTGTTCAAACCGATTACATGGCCGGTGTCTCGCTGGACCTCATTTTTATCAATGCCGTCATAAATCATCGGGAGAATTGAGGCCGGGTCGTCACCAAAAACCTTGAAAAGGTTGCGCACAGATATTTTCGCGGAACCGCCATTATTGACGGTTTTTGAATGCGTACGTGTTTGTGTTTTACTAGATGAAGGCAACGAAACAGCTCCTATTTCTAAATCTTGCGTGATCCGTCGACGCGGGCCAATGCAGCCTTTGAAACCCGATCCAGAATGATGGCCAACAGCACGATGCCGAAACCAGCAACAAAGCCAACACCAAGCCGCAGGTTATTAATACCATCCAAAACCAGCGTTCCAAGGCCAGGGGCTGAAACCAACGAGGCAATAACCACCATCGCAAGGCTCATCATAATTGTCTGATTGATGCCCGCCATGATATTTGGCAAAGCCAGCGGTATCTCAACATTTATCAGCTTTTGATTCGATGTCATGCCATAGGCGTTAGCGGCCTCGATCACGTCCTTGTCAACCAATCGGATGCCAAGGTTAGTGAGCCGAATGACAGGAACTATTGAATATAGAATGATCGCTAGGCCATATAATTTCGGTTCAGTGATCTTGAACAAGAAAATGAGCGGAATGAGATACACAAAAGTCGGCAATGTTTGCAACATATCGAGCACCGGCGTGATCAGCCGTTGTGCATTGTCATTTTTGGACATCAGAATGCCAACCGGGACCCCTATTAGGGTGCATAGCACCGTACAGACAAAAATGATCGACAATGTCTGGATGGCGTAACCGTAATGGTCGATAAACAAGAAAAAGACAAAACAGGCAGCAACGAATGAAGTGATGCGCCACGATTTTGCGGAGAATTGAACGCCGAGCATAATGATCGGCAATAGGCACCACCAGGGCAGGGATGTGAACAATGTCAATGTGCCGTCTAGCGCCCATGAAAGTGGCTGCGTCAACGGATCCAAAAAAAACCGCAAAGCAGGACGAATGACGAGGAAACTGTCTTCGAGCCACGCTGTTAGATCGCGTGTCTGTGGGATCGCTGCACAGGCATTGTGTAAATTGTCTAGTGACGGAAACGGAACGTCCCACCATGCAACTTCTTCGCCCTTTAGCTTGCGAAGGGACATCAGGGATTTTGTTGCACTGGCATCGCACCAATCGCGCAATGCCAACGCATCAAAAAGACCGCTATATGTGGCCATATCAAAGCCCTCTCGTCTAATTGGAATGACGCCACATACATTTGGCCTAGCGTGCCTGTTCGTGACTATCTGGCTATGGCGCCTTAAATTTAACGCAGTAGCGATCCGCCGCCATTATGAACAGCGGCGGTGCTATTTGGTTTTATAGGCCTATAGAAGCTTTTCTAGTTTCTTTTTGGCGTCTGCGTTTACCCAACCCAGAATCATGTCACCATGATTGGTCAGCATCCAAGCCGCAGCTTCGTCTGCTGATGCACCATTTTCTTCAACCCAATATAGCATTGTGCTGAGGATATCGTTTGGATAAGACATGTTCTTAATGAAATCAGCAACCTCAGGCTCTCGCGCTGCAAAATCAGCAGTGATTGCATTCAGCACTGGTGCGGCTGGGAAGCCAGATGGGCCAATTTTAGCCGGATCAGCGTCAGCCTTTTGATTGATGGCATGCTGTGCAGGATCAATATCGCCGATGTCGATCTTGGTCATTTTATATTTACCCAGAACCGCTGTTGGGCCCCAGTAATAGCCAAACCAAGGCTCGTTGTCAGCAAATGCCGCCGCAATCGACGCGCCAAGGTTTGCACCTGAGCCGTGATCGAATACTTCGATGCCATTGCCTTCTAAATCAAAGACAACTTTCAAATTGTCGTTAACAACACGACAGCCCCATCCAACAGGACAATTGTGGAAACGACCGCCAACTTTATCGGGGTTAGCTAGAACACCTTTGATGGTTGCCAACTCTGGGTGCTTTTCAACAAGCGAAGTTGGGATCCACCAGCCTTCTTCACCACCACTGGCGAAGACCTGTGAAGCCGTGATGACTTTGCCAGCCGCTTCTAGTTCGCTGTAGACGGGTGCAGAATTCTTCCATACTTCTGGAACGATGTCAGGCTGACCATTTTCTGCAAGCGACGTTACCGCTGGGATTGTGTCAGTTGGGACCACAGTGACGGTGCAACCATAGCCCTCTTCCAGAACAAACTTAGTCACAGCTGCAAACGCCTCACCAGACGCCCAACCCATTGCACCAACGCTAACCTCTCCGCAATCGGCTTTTGCCACTGAGACATTCAACGTCATCGCCGCGACTGCGACGCCAAGACCACTAAAAATTTTTTTCATAACTTTCCTTCCTCCCGTTAAGGCAAGCTTCAAACATGGTTTAATATATGCTCGCACTTTTACTTTAATGCTCTTTTGAGCATTGCTATTCAGGCTTTAGTATCGTGTATCTTTACATAGTTTTTCAAGATTCTAAAACGTTGTGCGTCACTTTTTGTTTTGATTACACCGAATCTGGCGTGATAATAACAAGTGGCGCGTGAGCGGTGCACGACACAAAATCACAAGCATCCGCTAGATTTACCACTCTAGCTAGGGTAGGCATTACGGCCAAGTGGGGCATTACCGCCATTTCACGCATTGACTGGCAGAGGGATATCGAAATTATTGTTTCCTGTGATTTGTTCATCAACATTGAGGCCTGTTTCCATCACAATAGCTAGCATACGCCATCTTCGTGCGACGATCGGCCGGTTGGTTGGGCTATTTGCAATGCTATTTGTTTGGCTGGGCCTAAGCGCACCGGTGCTCGCGGCGGAAAACACCGTCATCGGCATGCGCCTTGGATCGGTCGAGGTCGCGGGTGCTCAAGCATTGCGGGTGGTTATCGAAACCAAAGATCCGGCGACCGCCAAGCTCAGTGTGCTTCATGCCCCCTATAGATTAGTTGTTGATATGAACAATACTGATTGGGCTATTCCCAATCTGGCAAAGTCGGGTGGCCTGTCACGGGCACCGGCGATGGCCTATCGTTTTGGCAATCCGGTTCCAGGAACTGGCCGTTTGGTGATCGAATTATCTCAACCAGCCGCGCCAGTTCGGGCCTTTGCGCTGGCCCCTAATGGTGGTGGGCATCGGTTGGTCATTGATATGGTTGATCGCGGTCAAACGGCCTTTCAGGTGGCGGCCGAGGCCTTGCGCAAAAGCGGCCCGACTGTATTTGGTGGCGGTGATGATGCCGGTTCGGCTAGCGTTTCGATAACCAAACCAGTAACCCCCGCGACGGTAAAAGTTGTTCGCCAAAACCCCGCGACACCCGTGCCGAGCAAATTGGCCGCCGGTGAGCGCTATGTTGATATCACCATGCCTGGGAAAAAGCCGCGCCGCTGGATTGTCTTTATTGATGCTGGACATGGCGGCAAGGATCCCGGGGCAATTGGACATTCGGGGTCAAAGGAAAAGGACATCACCTTGGCCGCGGCATTGGAATTGGCGCGGCAATTGCGGGCTACGGGCCGGGTGCAACCTGTGCTGGCACGCGACAGTGACTATTATCTGAAATTGCGCCAACGCATTAATCTTGCGCGCAAACGTAACGCTGACCTGTTTATCTCGTTGCATGCCGATAGTGCCACCGTATCAACGGCGCACGGTATCTCGGTCTTTACCCTGTCTGATACGGCGTCGGATAAAGAGGCGGCGGCGCTTGCCCGCAAAGAAAACAAAGCGGATCTTATCGGCGGCCCAGATCTGGGTGTTGAGGATCCCGAGGCGGCGAACGAGCTATTGCGGATGTTCCAGCGGGAATCAATGAACCAATCCACGCATTTTGCCAGTGCAATCCTGCGGGAAATCAGGGATTTGCCGGGCGGTGATCGTCGTGGCCATCGTTTTGCCGGATTTGCCGTGTTAAAAGCTCCTGACATGCCATCGGTGCTGGTCGAGATGGGCTTTATGTCCAATCGCAAGGATGAGGCTAATCTGAAGAAAAAATCCTACCGCCGAGAGCTTGCCAAGCGTTTGACGAGAGCGGTGATCAATTATTTGTCTGAGAATGGACCCGATATTTAATGAAACTGGGTAATGACGCAGAAATCATCGAAGAGCCAGCGGCCGAGAAACGCCCGCAACGCTCTTTCTTTGTGCGGTTTCTCCGGTTGTTTTCAGTTCTGATGAGTTTGATTTTTCTTGCCGGAATAGCAGGTGTTGGCGGGATTTTATGGGTGTTCTGGTCCTATGGTAAGGATCTGCCAGACTATCACCAGCTCGCTAAATATGAGCCGCCAGTGGCCACGCGTATTCACGCTGGCGATGGTGCGCTACTGGCTGAATATGCAAATGAAAAACGGTTGTTTGTGCCGGTTGCCGCGATCCCTCCTAAATTGATCCAGGCCTTTATTTCGGCTGAGGATAAGGCGTTTTACGCACATTTTGGTGTTGATGTTCGGGCATTGGTGCGGGCGTCTATTACTAATGTTGTCAATTATGGCCGCGGTCGCCGCCCAATTGGTGCCTCGACCATTACCCAGCAGGTTACCAAAAACTTCCTGCTCACTAACGAAGTCTCAATTGATCGCAAAATCAAAGAAGCGATCTTGTCATTGCGGATGGAACGCGCCTTTACCAAAGACCAGATTTTGGCGCTGTATCTAAATGAAATCTATCTTGGCTATGGGTCTTATGGTGTGGCCGCGGCGGCGTTGAATTACTTTGACAAGGCGCTGGACCAGCTAACTCTTGCCGAGGTTGCCTATCTTGCGGCTTTGCCCAAAGCGCCCGCCAATTATCACCCGATCCGCAAGACCGCGGCGGCGGTGGGGCGGCGCAATTGGGTGCTAAAGGAAATGGCGCAGAACGGTTTTGTTACCGAAGAAGAGGCCAAAGAGGCGGCGGCACAGCCTCTAACAATCGCCACCCAGACGGGCTTTGACAAGGCTGATGCACCTTATTTCACCGAAGAAGTACGGCGCGCGGTGATGCGGGAATTTGGCGAAAAAATGCTTTATGGCGGCGGTCTGTCAGTCCGCACGACGATTGATCCAACGCTTCAGGCGGCGGCGCGTACGGCGTTGGAACAGGGACTTGAGGCGCTCGACAGACGTCAGGGGTGGCGCGGCCCATTGGATAATATCGCCGATTTGGCCGGTAATACCAAGGCCGTGGATGAGGTTTTGAAAAAGCATCAAGGCAGGATGTTGCCAAACCATTATGCCGCGCTGGTCAATGAAGTCTCCGCCGATGGGGCCGAGATTTATGTCGAGGGCAAGGCGGCGCATATTCCGTTCAAGCTATCATTTTGGGCCTATCCACCGCGCGATGCAGACGGTATCAGGCCGCAACCACTCCGTGATCTTCGCAAGGCGCTGACGGTCGGCGATGTGGTGATGGTACAGCCGCCAGAATTCACCCCCGATTTGATCCGCGATGGCTTTGTGCCGGCGGAAAATGATTACTCCTTGTCACAGCGGCCATTGGTGGAAGGGGCGATTGTTGCGCTGGACCCGCATACCGGCCGATTATTGGCGATGAGTGGCGGCTATAATTATGCCGATTCAGAATTTAACCGGGCGGTTCAAGCCCAGCGTCAGCCCGGATCGGCGTTCAAACCATTTGTTTATCTGGCGGCGCTGGATGGCGGTTATACGCCGACCACCCGTATTCTAGATGCGCCGCTGGTGGTTGATCAGGGGCAGGGCAAACCGAAATGGAAACCGGCAAATTACACTAGGCGGTTTTATGGTCCGTCAATTATGCGCGTGGGTATCGAAAAATCGCGGAACTTGATGACGGCGCGTCTGGCGATGAATATCGGCATGGAACAGGTGCAGGATTACGCCCGCCGCTTTGGTCTGAATGACAATTTGCCGCCGTTATTGTCGATGTCGCTTGGCGCTGGCGAGACCACATTACTGCGTCTTACCGCGGCCTATGGAATGCTGGTGAATGGTGGCAAGAAAATCACCCCTAGCCTGATTGATCGGATCCAAGACCGTAATGGTACGACTTTGTTCCGCCATGATGGCCGTGATTGCGCCGATTGTCAGGCCATAGAGGGATGGGCCGATCAGGACATACCGGAACTAGCCGATATCCGCCCGCAATTGACTGAACCTGCCTCGGCCTTCCAGATGGTCTCGATGCTCGAGGGCGTCATACAGCGCGGCACAGGACGCCGGATTGCCGAACTTAATCTTGCGGTTGCGGGCAAAACCGGCACCACCAACGATAATACCAATGGTTGGTTTATCGGCTTTACCCCTGATCTGGCGGTTGGCGTGTTTGTTGGCTATGACACCCCGCGCCAGCTGGGTAAGAGCGAAACCGGTTCAACCGTTGCGGTTCCTATCTTTGGTGACTTTATGGCACGTGCACAGGCCGGAAAGCCAGTGATACCATTCCGCCGTCCTAATGGTATGACGATCATTCCTGTACATGCTGATACTGGCGAGCGGGTTTTGCCAACGCATGCAAAAGCCATTCTAGAAGTGTTCAAGCCGGGCCAGCGTCCGGGCGGCAAATTGATCGATGTGCCGGGGGCTATACCGCGCAACGCGGATGATGAGGAACTCGCCACTGAAGGGTTGTATTAGCAGTGGGCAGGTGCTGGGCAGATGCTGGGCAGGTGGTCATTGGACAGGTGGCCTTGAGGCTTGTCATCCGTCCTCCTGCGGGGTAGGAATGCTACCTACGATTTATCGCCCCTAACCGTATTCATTACCCTATTTGGGGGCAGAGCAAGAGGCACAGATGCAAGCCGAAACGCAGGCAAAAATTGACGCAATCACCGCAACCATTGAATTGCTCCATCGCCATGTGAATTTTGACGAGGCGACTGCGCGTCTGGCCGAGCTAGAGACCCTCAGCACAGCTGGCGATTTCTGGAACGACCAAGCCAAAGCGCAGAGCGCGATGCGCGAGAAAAACCAGATTGAACGCCAGCTGACAATGATCTCATCATTGCAGAGCGAGATGGATGATGCGGTCGGTCTGATCGAGCTTGGGCAGATGGAAAATGACGAAGACATCGTCGCCGAAGCCGAAGCCGCCTTGAGTGATTTGGTGACACTTGCAGAAAAACGCCAGCTTGAAAGCCTGTTATCTGGCGAGGCTGATGGCAATGATTGCTTTCTTGAAATTCACGCAGGCGCAGGCGGCACAGAGGCACAGGATTGGGCCCAGATGTTGCAGAGAATGTATGCGCGTTGGTGTGAAAATCGCGGCTTTCGTCTACAAATTATCGAGGAAAGCGCGGGCGAAGAGGCCGGTATCAAATCGATCACAATGCGGATTGATGGCGAGAATGCCTATGGCTGGCTAAAAACCGAGTCTGGTGTTCACCGGCTTGTGCGGATATCCCCGTTTGATAGCTCGGCCCGCCGCCACACTAGCTTTGCTAGCGCGTGGATCTATCCTGTTGTCGACGATAATATCGAGATCGAGATCGAAGATAAGGACTTGCGGATTGATACCTACCGCGCGTCCGGTGCAGGCGGTCAGCACGTCAATAAAACAGATTCCGCCATTCGCATAACGCATTTGCCAACGAATATCGTCGTGCAATGCCAGAATGACCGCTCGCAACACCGCAATCGGGCAACCGCCTTTAACATGCTAAAGGCGCGTTTATACGAATTGGAACTGCAAAAGCGCGAGGATGCGGCCTCTGACGCGGCGGCGGGTAAAACCGATATTGGCTGGGGCAACCAGATCCGATCCTATGTTTTGCACCCTTACCAGATGGTCAAGGATTTGCGCACCAATGTTGAAAAAGGCAATGCCGCTGGTGTGCTAGATGGTGATCTCGATGAATTTGTTGAGGCTAGTCTTGCCGCCCGCGTTGGTAATTAACGAGGCACTGGTGATTATGAAACCCTATTGCGGAGGGCTCTGGTAGAGATCATCGCGTTCGGCCATAGGTGCGTAAAACGCGGCGGCAAAATTGGCGGCGGTCCGTGCGGCTATGTTAAAGGGCGGTTTTAGCGGTCCCCTGAAATAGGTGCCAACCAATGATTGCCATGTGCTAACCGGATCACGGCGTTCCAACCCACAGCAATAATCAAACCATTTTTTGCCAATGGCGACATGGCCAATCTCATCTTCCATGATAATCCCAAGAGCATCGGCGCTATCATTGTCATCGACATTGCGTAGCTTTTCGATCATGCCCGGCGTGACATCAAGGCCGCGGGCCTCTAGTACCAACGGGGCAATGGCGAGGCGGGCCAACAAATCATGCGCGGTTTCCTGAGCGGCTTGCCATAATCCATCATGCGCCGGCAGATCGCCATAACCTGCATCCATGCGGGAAAGCCGATCGTCCAGCATCAGGAAATGACGGGCCTCATCATCGGCGACCGATAGCCAATCAACATAGAAATCACGCGGCAAACGATGTTCCACAAAGCGGCAAGCCATATCCAGAGATAGATCAATGGCGTTGAGTTCGATATGGGCGATGGCGTGGATCAGCGCAATTCTACCCGGTGCCGATTGGGTGATGCGGCGGCGCGGTACATCGCGCGGTGGGCGTAATTCAGGACGCGCCGGCCGGCCCGGTCGCTCTGGCGGGGTGAAAGTACCAAGATTGCTATGTGCGCCGGCATGCCAATTGGCGATCAATGCCCGTGTTGCCTCGGCCTTGTGGCGCGGGTTGGTAATGGCAATGACGCCCGCAAGGGTCTCGCTAAGCGGTGTTTCAGGTGAAATCATATGCTGGTCGGTCATGGGCTATAGCGAGCGCACATAGGCCAGAACGTCCTCGGCATGCTCTTTGACTTTGACCTTTGGCCACACCTTGATGATGGTGCCGGTTTCATCAATGACGAAGGTGGTCCGGACAATGCCAAGATAGGTTTTTCCGTACATGGATTTTTCCACCCACACACCAAAGTCTTCACAAACATTGGTCTCATGATCGGCGCCCAGCAAACAGGTTAGGCCATGTTTAGCCCGAAACTTTGCTTGTTTGGCTGGCGTGTCCTTGGAAATGCCAATGACATCACAATTCGCCGCGGCGAAATCATCCAGCATCGCGGAAAAGGCGAGCGCCTCAGTAGTACAGCCCGATGTATCAGCGCGCGGAAAAAAGAAAATCACCATCTTTTTGCCATGTTGATCCGCCATGGTGAAGTCGCCGGTATCTGTCGGCATGGTGAAGTGAGGTGCGCGGGTCCCAATATCCAGCATTTCAATTCCAATCGTAATGTTTGTTTCGGGTTCAACCAAGCTGTTGTTGCCCCTGTTTATTTATCACCCCGGTGGTTTACCACTTAGTTGGTTTAACACCTGATTGTTTTAACACCTAGTTGGTTTAACACGGGCTGTTACATAGGTATAATGCATCAGAGCGCAAGACAAAATAATTGTTGCGTGATAGAACAAAGTCCGGTCCCGATGGGGCAAGGCACAGAGGAATGAAATTGGCCAGAAAATCTGGATCAGAGCGGCACAAAAGGCCGATTTCTATAGGTAAGAAAATCGCGGTGGGCATCGCTCTGCTTGTCGCGCTTATCGTGGCTATTCCGGCAATCTATGTCTATCAATCCGGCGGCATTAAACAGCTTGTGCTCAATGAGTTGAACAGCCTCTCACCAAATATTGAGGCAACAGTCGGCGAGGCCGGTGTCGAATTTAAATCCGGATTGATACCAATATCGATAGTGGCGCGGGATATCACACTAAAGACTGGTGATGATGTTTTGCTGGTGCCAATTGCCCGCGTTGGATTTGCCCTTTCAAGTTTGATGCAGGGCCGCCCGAACGAAATTGCTCTGCTAGGCCTTAAACTTGATCTTGTGCGCGGCTCTGATGGATGGGCGACATCGCCGTCTGGATCGTTGTTTGGCGAGATTGCATCGCGGGCCAGTGGTACGGTAGACACGAATGGCCCTACCAATGCCCCTGCTAGTGGCCCTGTAAATGGCGCTGTTGGTTTTGCTGGATTGCAACATATTGTCATTGCGGCCGATCACCTGACCATCGCCCATGAAGATTTTGACGATTTGGCGCCGCTGAAATTGGTTGATTTTAACGCCCGCATCACCGCGTCCAGTGACGGCAGTCTTGGTGGCACGATGAGTGCTAGCCGCGAGATTGCCAGTCTATCTGCGGGAAGCGTTAGTGTGAGATTTACTGGCTGGCCCGGCCGTGATGGGTTTCTTGCCGATGTCGCGATGGAAGAATTCAACCTCGCTGACTTGACCACCTATTTCAAACCCATCCCCGCCAGTGTCGGCCAGCTTGGTAAAATTTCGGGTCAGATATATGGCGGTTTTGGCGATAATGGTGTGAACCGGATTGATGCTGATATCATTGCGCGTGATGGTAATCTTAGCTTGCCCGGATCAACTGAATTAGGCGGGTTTGATCGGGCAAATCTCGATTTCACCTATCGCCGCGACGCCAATCTTTTGCAAATTAGTTCCGCCGAGGTAATGCTGCGCGATAGTCGTAAATTGGGTTTCGCTGGCGATGTGATTGGCGTGCATTCCCCCGCGCCTAGCGTGAACGGTGTGCTGAGTGCCAACCGGTTGAGTTTGGCCTCGCTCTATAATGACTGGCCGGCCGGCGTTGCGGATGATTTTAAAGACAATATGCAAGACCGCTTTTCTGGCGGCGCATTTGAAAATGCACGCCTTGAGGTGATCGGTAGCTTTGATCGTAATGGCAGGCGCCTTGTGGTAACGCATCTTGATGTGACCAGTGATTTTGCCGGGGTGCGTATGAATGTGGCTGGCGGCCAATATAAACGGCTTGTTGGCACCATTGATGGCGCGTTGGCTTTGCGCCTTGGTAATGGTGGACAGGTGGAAAATGTCGGCCTTGAATTGGTGTTAAAAGATGGGTCAGTTTTGCTGGCTGATCACCCGGTTGCAGTGCCAATCGACAATCTATCAATCAAAGCGGGCCTTAGTGACAGCGTGTTGTCGCTGGATGAAATGGCCATCATGTTTGACGATGGCGGCGAGATTACCGCGGATGGCGCGCTCGTGCTTTTGCCTGACTGGTCACCTGAACAACTGCGCTTTTCCCTTAATACAAAGATCATGGATATTGGCCTCTTTCATGCGGTTTGGCCGGAATGGGTGGTTAGCACTACACGCCGCTGGGTGGATGAAAAGATCACCGATGGTGTGGTCCAGAATGCCAAGTTAAAAATCGTTTCAGATTTCACCAAGGACAAGCCAGCACTTAGCGAGCTCACCGGAAGCCTTGGCCTAGTCGACGCACGGTTGGCGCTTGGGGGTAACATACCTGTTTTTGAGGATGTCGACGCGCTTATCACGCTGGATAAGAGCCAAGCCGACATCCAATTTCTTTCGGCTCAGGTTGATGAATTGGCGGTCCAGCAGGGCCGTGTCATGATTGCGCCGATCATCGGCGGACAGCCCCGGGCGATTGCTGATCTCAACCTAAAGGGTGAATTGGCCAGTGCGATTACAATCGCCAACAGCTTTGGTCTAACCAAGGCGGGCGGGGTGTTTGATCTGGAGACGATTGAGGCTAGCGGCGAGGTCGAGATGGCCATTAAAACAGGTTTTCCTGTCGGTTCGAAACTCGATCGCGGCGATGTTGATATCACCGTTGACGCGAATGTTTCTAGCGGTGATCTGCGCAATTTGCCGTTCGATGCCGAGGTTACAAATGCCGAGCTGGTGATGTCATTCCGCCCCGAAGGTATTAGCGTAACTGGATCGGCGGCGATATTTGACGTGCCGGGCAATTTTAGCTTTGTAACCGATGCCGCCAAAGGCCAGGTTGAATTTGTCGGGCGAGCCAATCCATCGATACAGATGGCGGAAAAACTAGCCACGTTTAGCGGGATCGAGATTGGCGGCGAAGTTGGGGCCGCGCTCACGCTTAATGGTGATAATGCGTTTACTGACCTTAAAGTCGCGCTGGCCGCGGATATGCGCCGTGCGTCGGTCAATGTGCCGGTTTTGAACTGGGCAAAATTGCCCGGCGAAAATGGACTGGCCAGCCTGACATTTGGTGTGCGGGATGGCCGGATTTACTCGCTTGATAGCATCGATATCTCTCTTGGTAGCCTCAGTGCAACCGGACAAGTCGTGCTTGGTGAGGATGGCAGTATGCGCGGCGCGTTGTTCGAGCGCGTTGTCTGGCCGGGCAATGATCTGCGCGATTTCATCATCGAGAGCGGTAGTTCCGGTGAATGGAAAATAGGCACATCTGCCAAGCTTATTGATCTTGTACCATTGCGCCGCAACGAGGGTGTTGGTGAAGGTCAGCCGATTAGTTTTGATATCACTGGCGAGCGCATTGTCATTGGGCAGGGCGTCGTATTGCAAGGACAGATCACCGGCAACAAGCGGGCCGATGGTGGCGGTAAGGCCAAGTTTTCGGGTAATCTATTGCGCAATAACGAGCCGATGATTACCGAGTCCGAATTGACCGTTGTGTTTGGTGAAAAGGGTGATTTGCTGAATGGCGCTGGTCTCATTGGCGGGGCGGAAACAACGATTGCCTATAGTGCGGCGAGTGATAAGGACCCGACATTGAAACTGGTTTCGAAAAATGCTGGTCGCCTATTGAATGGCCTTGGCATCACCGATGCCATTAGTTCCGGCGAGATTGTCCTAACCAACGTGTTTGCCGGTGATGATCTGGCCGAATTTGACACTGACATCAAAATGACAGGCTTTAACGTTCTTGAGGCCCCGCGGGCGGTTAAGATCTTTTCCGTTCTGGGACCGATCGGTCTTTATAAACTGGTCGAGGGCGAGGGAACCTATTTTGCGTGGGGCGATGCCCAATTCGAAAAGCGTGGGTCGATGGTGCGGTTAAAGAATGTTCGCGCTGGCGGTGATGCGCTAGCGGTTAGCATGGTCGGCACTTATGACACCAATCTGCGGCAGGTAAATATCAGCGGCAATCTGATCCCGGCGAATTTCGTTAACAAGATTGCCGAGGCTGTGCCGGTTCTTGGCACAATCCTCACCGGTCTTGATAATAGCGGCATTGTGGTTAGCCAATTCAGCATGGTTGGCGACATTGATGATCCCGAAACATCGACCAACGCTGCATCGCTAGTGCCCGGATTGCTTCGTGACCTCTTTAGCCCAGATTGGTTAGGGCGCGAGTCAGAGCGCATATTGGGCGCTGATAACGCCACAGAATAGGCAAATAAGTGTCCGGACCCGATACAGAACCCAATACAGAACCTAATACAGAACCCAACACAGGGCCCAATAGCCAGCTGGGTTGCCCTAGGCGATTACCAGCAACGCATGCCGTTTTTTGCCAGCCGACACCTTTGCCTTACCATCGGTAAAATCGGCCGCGGCGATTACATGCTCTTCATCGGCAATGGATTGATCATTTAGCCGGGCACCGCCGCCCCTGATTAACCGGCGGGCCTCACCATTGGATTTGGCAAAGCCTACCGCGACGAGGGCGTTAATCATGCTCATGCCGTCGCTGTCTTCGCTGGAAATCTCGGTTTGTGGCAGGCCGTCTGACATGCCCGAACCGGTAAATGTCTGGCTTGCTGTTGCCATTGCCTCGGCGGCCGCATCGGCGCCATGGCATAGGGTTGTTGCTTCATTCGCGAGAATGATTTTGGCCTCATTGATCTCGGCACCTTCTAGCGCGGCTAGCCGGTTGACCTCATCCATTGGTAATTCGGTGAATAGGGCGAGGAACCGCGCCACATCACCATCCTCGGTGTTGCGCCAGAACTGCCAGAAATGGAAGGGTGACAGTTTTTCCGCATTTAGCCACACCGCACCATCGGCTGATTTGCCCATCTTGGCACCAGAAGACGTGGTGATCAGCGGCGAGGTCAGGCCGAAAATCTCTTGGGCATCAACGCGCCGGGTCAAATCGATACCCGAAACAATGTTGCCCCACTGGTCGGATCCGCCCATCTGCAACAAACAGCCATAGCGCCGCCGTAATTCCAGAAAATCATAGGCTTGGAGGATGGCGTAATTGAATTCGAGGAAGGATAGTGGCTGTTCCCGTTCAAGGCGTGCCTTGACCGATTCCATGCCCATCATCCGGTTGATCGAAAAATGCGGGCCGTAATCACGCAGGAACCGCACATATGCAAGCCCGTCCAGCCAGTCAGCATTATCCGCCATAACCGCATCGGTCGGCCCATCGCCAAATGTCAGGTATTTTTCAAAAACACTCTTAATACCTTGTTTATTATGCTCAATGTCCTGATCAGACAATAGCGGCCGGGCGGTATCTTTGCCCGAAGGATCGCCAACCTTGGTGGTGCCGCCACCCATCAGAACAATCGGCTTATGCCCGGTTTGCTGTAATATCCGCAGCATCATGATTTGCACTAGTGATCCCACATGCAGACTATCCGCGGTACAATCAAAGCCAATATAGGTTGGAATGATTTTTTGCGTGGCGGCGTCATCCAGCCCCTCAATATTGGTGCTTTGGTGAATGTAGCCACGCTCGTCAAAGCGCTGGATGAGGTCTGATTTATAAGTCATGGGATCGATCGTCCAAATTAGGCCAGAGGGTCAAAGTCCGGTGCGCTCAGAGCATTGTCAAGATAGTCCGAAATGTTGCCAATCAGCGGATCGAGGTGATCGCTAAAGAAATGATTGGCCCCGGCAAGGATGTTGATGTCAATTTTGACACCCTTTTGAATAGACAGACGTTCAACCAATTTGTGGATTGCATCTGGCGGGACCTCGGTATCTTCCTCGCCATTAATAATCAGGCCAGAGGCCGGACATGGCGCAAGGAATGAGAAATCATGCGTGATCGCAGGCGGCGCAACCGAGATAAAGCCGCGAATTTCAGGCCGACGCATCATCAATTGCATGCCGATCCACGATCCGAATGAGAAACCGGCAATCCAGCATTGGCGTGACGCTGGGTTTTGTGCCTGTAGCCAATCCATCGCCGTTGCGGCATCAGATAGCTCGCCTTCACCATTGTCATAGGTGCCTTGAGAGCGGCCAACACCTCTAAAGTTAAAGCGCATAACGGCAAAGCCGCGTGATTGAAAATGCTTATATAGCGCGTAAGTCACCTTATTATTCATCGAACCGCCTTTGTCGGGTTCTGGATGAAGTATCAGCGCGGTTGGCGCGTCCGGCGTTTCAGCTGGCATATAGCGGCATTCAATCCGGCCTTCTGGACCGTTAATAATCACCTCTGGCATATTTTTTCCGATCATCTTGTGCTACGGTAAAAACGGCTTATATCGTAATAATCAAGTCAGGCCAAGCGAGCTTTGCTGTATGGCGGCAATTGAAATGGGTTAACCAAGGATATTCGGTGCATGTTCTCAAAATTGAACAGAGATTTATCGGCGATCATGGAACGCGATCCGGCGGCTAGTTCACG
>Ga0209654_1000936_pt1 | contig 25529 bp, 45 predicted proteins | sample SaaInl1SG_22_DNA_FD_184646 | JGI IMG/M metagenome (GOLD analysis project Ga0209654, IMG submission 184646) | Marine microbial communities from expanding oxygen minimum zones in the Saanich Inlet - ESP_161SG_22_DNA (SPAdes) (version 2) | ecosystem: Environmental > Aquatic > Marine > Intertidal... | reverse complement strand
ACTCTACTTACAACTGCACACTTGACTGTATCGAAACAGTCCACCTTTCCAAACGGAAAAGCTGCGTCCATCACAAACGCCTAGCCTCAGCGTTAGTGTGCATGTGTAAGTAGAGTTAATGAACACGATTTGGTATTACGTGTTCCTCTACTTACAGGCTCATCATCGCTGTTACGCTAGAGCCTAAAGCCAAATAAACTAAATTGTCAAAGAGCGTGTAACAAGTTCTTCTTGCTACGTTATGTATATACTATACTATATTAATCTGTGCCTGTCAACTATTATTTTGCCTTAGTCATAAAAAAGCCCCTAACATTTCTGCTAAGGGCTTGTAAAATTATTAGTACGTTCTAACTAACTTTCACAAACCCCGCAGACATCCGCACCCGGATTACTTGATCCGACTGTTGAATATTCTACTGTTGTGACTGTGAGTTTCATTGAACTTACTTTCCTTTTCTTATACTTTATTTATCATCTTGACAAAATATACGCACATAATTGGTTATTTTTGAAACTTTAGATCAAAGCGTTCGCCGTTATGATAAAATGTAACTGTGCTATGACTATAAACTGTTTTCTTAGTTTCTTCATAGCGTGTTTCAATTTGACATTGACGTTGCGTAGTATAGTTGCGTGGACCTTTGTCTTGTCCACCGATGATAGCTCCTGACAATGCACCGATGCCTGTCATTGCATCTTTGCCATCGCCTTTGCCAAACTGGTTACCAATTACACCGCCGATAATACCGCCGATGATTGCGCCTTCTGTGTTCATTTCACTTTTTTGTGGGACTTTTACATTTTTACACACTTCAACATTATAAGGAGTCTGTTGAATAACAGTCTTATAATGATCTTCAACGTGTGCTTGCCTATTTGCTTCTTTGTTAGCAAGAGCGGGTGTCGCCGTTGCTACTAGAAGACTTGCTGTGATTAGTAAATGTTTCATGCTTTATTTATAGCACAGAAATTACTCTGTGTCAACTCCTTTATTGTACCATTCTTGTTCGTACTCGTCTACAATGTCTACGGCATTAATACGATCATAGCGGAAACTACGCCATCCCTTAGCGTTTACATCCCATACACTTACAACTGCATCTGACACTTCGCGAACTTTCTTTTGGCTCATAGTGTCCGTTTTAGTTGCAGGCGGCTTCATATCTTCACGCAGTGTACAAGTCATTACACGCTTGTCACCGCTGATCTTATTAAAGTCAACAGTCAGTACATTTTGCTCAAGAAGTTTTTTTAGATCCGCTTTCGTTGGAATCCCCTTTAGTGCTGCCACTGTGTCGCTTGCCAAAGATTCGTTCCCAGCCGTTTGCGAACTTGCTGTCGTTTGCGTCTTTTCTTCTACCACTGCCTTTTCCTCCGTGCCACTTACTCATCGCTGCTCTACTTTATCAGCAAGTCCGTGTTCAACTGCTTCTTCTGCTGTTAGGAATGTGTCAAACTTCATAGTTTCAAACAATTCTTCGTAGGTCTTGCCTGCTGTGTTGTGTTTGACATACAATTCAGTAAGACGCTTGTTGATCTTTTTGCTTTCTTCAAAGTGACGACGAGCATCTTCAAACTCAAGTTCTTGTACATGCACACTGCCGCTTGTGCCGCGTGTGCCTGAGCTTACACGGTGAATCATTGTGCGGCTTTCTGGCAGTACAATACGCTTGCCTGGTGCGCCTGCTTGTGCTAGGAACGAACCCATGCTACATGCTTGACCCATTACAATTGTGCGTACATCTGGTTTGATATACTGCATTGTGTCGTAGATAGCAAGTCCTGCTGTTACTGCACCGCCTGGCGAGTTAATGTACAAATTAATGTCTTTGTCTGGATTTTGCGACTCTAAGAATAGCAACTGTGCTACAATTAGATTTGACATATTGTCTTCTACTGGACCGTTGAGCATGACAATACGATCTTTCAGCAAGCGGCTGTAGATGTCGTATGAGCGTTCGCCGCCACGTTCTGATTCAATTACTACTGGTACTAGAGGCATTAGCGTCTTCCTTGTTTGGTTTCATAAAATTTTGGGCCTTTAGAAGTAAACTCTCTACCCATTAAGTTTCCGACATAAACGTCAGTGTTTTTCTTATACTTCATTACTAGTTTACTTTCAGCTAGCACAACTGTCAACCCATCTTCTGGTCTAAAATTTACAACTTCTACTGACACTGTCTTTTCATTATCTGTGCAATATAGATCACAAGTATTATCGTAATGTATCATTTGTTTTCCTGTTCTTTAACCCATAGCCATAGTGCAAAAACTACAGCTACAAAGGCAATTAAAATAAAGTCGTTCATACCTGACAGTCACCACCTGGATAGACATATTCTTTCTTTTCGCTAATATTCATTAAGTCTTCTACATCTTTGGCAATAAACTTGCCGTTGATAACACGCATTACAACATCACATCCATTGGTGCGAATGTATGCTCGTCCGCCGTCAATCATCTTTCCATTGTCAAGCACTTTGTAGTCATGATGACTTTGACTGTAATAGTACTTACCATCACATTCTATCATACCGAACTCAAATGATTCTACAACGTCAGCGTTTGTAATCATTGTGCAATCACGCATGTGATCGTGGTAGATACCAAAGTAGCGATTGCCAAACTGGGGATGCGGTGTAGGACGATAGAACACATCTACAGGCACATCACTTGCTTTTAGATCTGTAGTGCAGACATACTTTACTTCTACGCCATCTTTTTCGCTGTAGATTTTTTCTACTTTTTCAATATCAAACAAGTTTTCGTGTACAATGTTCATCTTAGCCATACCTTGCTCCTAGCAGTTTTTCTCTTAGTGTGCTTTTAGTATACAAGGGATTATCGCTGGCGTCAACCAAGTCCATCAACAGGTCAAAGTCTTCACGCTGAAACTTTTCAACGCCTGCATCTACCTTGCTAACAAACCACCCACGATCACGCAGTTCTTCTGCAATCTCGTCGTCATCAAAGTCATCCAAATCTACGTCTACATCTACATAAGTGCTAATAGTGGGCATTGTTCTATCCTTTCAAAATGGTACTTCGTCGTCATATGTTTTCGTTACAGGGCCTTGTAACATCTTCCAAGTTGCATACTTGCTACGGCGACTGTCTTCGTCGTTGAGCCACGCTTGTACTGCTTCGTAGCTGCCGTATGCGTGTGCGGGACAAGTTTGTGCTACTGCTTGTGCAATTTCTGCAATACTAGGCTTATTCCAATGATCCGCCTTAGCAACAGCACCAAACAAGTTATTTGCTAGCACAGCCGTAGTAAAGCCGCCAGGAGCAAATCCACGCATAAGGTAGTGTTCTAGAGTCTGTGCAAGATCCACATTGCGTAGATTCCATTCGTGATAGTATTCATGTGCTGGCATCTTCTTTTACCTTTTTAGCGATAACCTTATGGATACCTGGGTTTACTTTCAGTACGTGCGGCATCATTTCGTGTCTAATATAGTTACGAGTATAACACAAGTCTGCGTTCGTGTCATCCTCTACGTAAGGCACATTCTTTAAATCTGCCCAAAGTTGGAAATCTCGTTTGCGTGTGCCACGGAACGGACGGACGACATTCTTGTTAGCATACGGAATAATTTTACCAGTGCCGTGCATACTGCTCCACACCCAAGTTTCTACGCAGTCGTCTAAATGATGTCCTGTTACTACTGTACCGTTGATACTGTGGAAGAACTTGTAGCGTTCGTTGCGCCAGTATTCTTCTTGGCTTTCATCATCACGCTTTGCTCTACCAATTTGGCCGTACATAAAGCCACAATCATATTTCTTTACTTGTACACTTACATGATTGAGTGCTTCGCGGCTAGTAGCTGTACCATGGTCAAAGAACACAACAGTTACATCGTGATTGTTAGATAAGAAGTCTAGCGCAGCCATGCTGTCTACACCACCACTACATGCTACGAACACTTCACGCGGTAGTTTACCCTGAATTTTTATCATCACACCATTCCGTGTGCTTAAGGATTTCCATATTGTCGCCGTAGCCTTTTGTCTTCAAATATTTTTGCTCGATGAGACTGTCAATGACTGCTTCTGAAACGTTCTTGACATGTCCTTTAAAGCCCATGTACCAACCAAACGCTGTGCCTACTGCATAAGCAAAAAACAACCAACCCAAGTCTGATGTAAAAAATTCCATCAGTTAATCCTTTTTGCAATAATATTATTCATTCCAATACCAGTATAAGCACTGGCACTTCCGTGTTTGTTAAAGGCTGCTTGTTTAGCACCATACTCTGTTATGCTATATTCATAGCCTAAGAATGTACCAGTGTCAGTGTGTATTTCCCATGTATAAATCATATTACACCTTGTATAGTTTTACATAGTTAAGACGTGTTTCGTCTGCACTAAACAAACGATTCTTTGTTAGATCTTTGATCTTTGCTTTGATGCGCTTTCGAGAACCTACAGCGTGATCAAACTTGTTACCAAACGACACGAGATTGCCGTCTATAACTGCTGTATAGTAGTATGTCTCCCACTGAGTACTGTAGCGTTTATCTAAGATTTCAATAACACCTTCAACTGTGTCTTTTACTGCACCTAGATGCTTGCTATCTCGATACTCAACACGGATAGTTTTCTTTAGTCCGTTTTCGTGTTGGTCACGTGCAATAAACTCTGGCGCAAATGCAATACGACCCATGCCAACTACAGGTACTTGATCTTGTTGTAGCTGTTTGATCATGTCTTGTGTAAAGCCACTTAGGTTAGCATCAAGACCTAGCATTACATAACGCTTCATCCACTTGCGAGCTTCGTCTGCACTTGCATAGTCGGCTTCAGTAGGCTCAAACATTTCAAAGTCGTTTGGCATCCAAGTGTTATTTTTACTGTAATTACTGTCGCTTGTTTTCTTCTCCCAATAGTAGCGTAGGAGATCTTTGTTAGCAAATTGTGTTTTATTGTCTTGTTCGGAGAAACGACGAGTGTGCTTAACGTAGGTGTTACCGTTAATTCTGTAGGCAGCATATGATACTGCTAATGCTTCTGTTAAACTCACTGTCTTCAAAGGAAGTGTCCTTGCATTTGACTTTTTCTTTGCATAGCGAGGTTTTACATCCTCGTGTGCAAGTTCATAAGCAAGTTCCATGCGTTTGAACTCACGCTTGCTCATGCTGCCCCAATCAAGTGTGTTTGGATCTGGAAGTGCCATAATGTGTGCCTCTGTGTGTTTGCCTAACTATATTTATAGTATATGATCAAAAGGCACAGTTGTCAACCATTATTCGAAAAGATTATCAAAAATTTTCTCGTTTTGTGTCTGATTAGTGCCGTTGAAGCTAAAATCATACGTAAGACTATCATGGCATACAATATTTTTTTCAACAATGTGCCTTAGATTTTCATTGCCTTTTAGTAATCTATTTCTACACTTTTCAACAGAATCTTCAAACAACTCTACGCCGTAAATTTGTTCTAATGCTAACTCATGGTCAATTCCTGCCGCCAGCTTCATTTCTAAAACTTCTACTAGCCAGTTACCACTGCCGCAGTTTGTGTCGATAAAGTTATCGTTGATATTATTTTTAAGATGCTCTTGTACAGCAGGAAGTTTAATCAGTTCGTCTGTTGTATAGTATTCGTCGCTTGTTAAATCTCTCATACTTTTAGCATCCTTGTTACAATTCCACTAAAGCTCTTTTGTGTTGTAATATTTTGATATGCGTCTGCTACTTTCTTAGAACTAAAATGAGTATGCATTTTTCTTGCAGTACTTTCGTCGTTGAAGTAACAATAACACGTATTTTTCTTCATAGTATCACCAGGTGCAAACAATTGCATACCTTCTAAGTGATTACCGTCAACTCCGCTGCTTTTAGCATTCGGGTTGTACACATTTACACCGATAGCCCAACTTTCAGCAACTTCGTCACTTTTTTGTAGCTCTCTAAATTTAAAGTCATTGCCTTGTCCGTACAATTCAACTTCTGGTAAAATTGTAGATGTTTTTACATACGGAACACCTCTATCTAAATAGAAAGACTCTTTCGAGTGCAAATTAGTAACCTTTACTTGACCAGTATATCCTGGCTCTGTAATAACAAGTACACTCTGCACTTGTGCTGCTTTTTCTTTTCCGTCTGATTGCATTTGCTTAAAGAAACCGTTCGGGATATGATATACTTCTTTTAATCCCATTTTTTCAAGACGTTCTTTAATAGTTTGTACGTTCTTCCATCCGTTTGCTTTAAAGTTAGGTGCCAATACATACTTCGACTCCATCACCATACATAAGCTCTTGCTTGTAGGATGATTTAGTAATACTTTTTCGCTAATGCTAAATGCAGGATTACCTACTCCATGCAAGTTCTTTGGTATCATATTCATATCTCCAGTATAACATTTCATTCCTTGATTTGCAACCACTTTTACAAAATTAGGATCGCTATGATAAAATGCCACGTTGTTTGGGCCAAGGAAATTAACCCATTTAATTAATGCACTAAAATCTTCATACACTACAACTTTATCCATATTAGATGTATCAATAGATTCTGCAAGAAAATCCCAGTCACCTGTAATATAATGTTGCGGTGCTTTCTTTGGATCTATACTACTATTAAATGGAAACTTTGTAGTAGTGTAGAATTTTTTTGCAGCTTTATTAACTGAAACTAACATTATACTGCTCCAATCTTAGTAAAGAATCCAATATCATTGCCATCAAGACTTGCTAATAACTTCTCTTCTTGTTCGTTATGTTTCATCTGTTCTAGTTCATGATATACATCTTCAAGAAGTTTTTTTGCTTTTTGTTTTTTAACAAACTCGTATGCATCGTCAAGCCCGTCATCGTCATCAATACCTGGGCCGTCTTCTCCGGTATAATTAATTTCTTCAATACCGATTTCAAAACCCGCATCTCGAATCTGACCGACAATATCTCCAACCCAAATCCTTGTTTCATCATTGTCGTTAAGCACTGGAACTGAAACAATAGCAAATGGTTTTGCTGAAGGATTAGCTTTATATGTGCGCAATGCTCGTCCAATAGTTTGAATCAATTTGCTTTTAACCATATTACGCAGTACTGCAACTCCAGTAATGCCGTCAATGTCAATTCCTTCTGACAAAATATCGTAATGAAAAATAAGAGCATTATTACATTCGCGGAGTTCTTTCATAAAGTTTCCACGAGCCATTTTAACGCCGTCTACCATTGATCCATACTTTGCGTTACTTACAATAGTAAAAATTTTATGATTAGGCATTTCTGCTTTAATCGCATTTACATTTTCTATTACAAGTTTTACATCATCAGTGCCACGCATTGCAAATAATATTTTACTTGCTGGCATAGTTTCGCGAGTGATTTGGTCTTGATATTTTGCTAATTTAATAATTTGGTCTACAGTAGTCCTATTAGAGTCTTCTGTCTTGCCGTACATAATGTGTAATCTAGGCGGAACAATCCAACCGCCGTCGATTAGTTCTTTTGGCGTAACTTGAAAAACACATTCACCGAATACTTCTTCGTTGTTTAGGCCTCGACCGTTTTCAGATGTTGTGTGCCGTTCAGTAGCAGTAAAGCAAAGTTTTTTCTTGCCTTTTAGATCTTGCCAAGTTTCAAAATAGTTTTCTGCAACAAGATATTGACTTTCGTCAGCAATAATTGTATCAAACTCAATATCAACAAGTTTTTTCATACTATGGTATGTTGAAAAGATAACAAGATCTTTGCCAAGTTCCTTAGCACGACTTTGTTCTTCTACTACCTTTTCACGACTTGTCGTTGAAAACTCTTGCCATTTAATTTGATGATAATCTCGTTCGTCTTTGCCGCTGTGAAATGCTAGCGCAATGTATCCTTGACCAGCAATATCGCGATAATCTTTAATAAGTTGATTAATTAGTGCAATTCGAGGAGCAAGTACAAGGTGTACTTTTGATCCTGAGAAGCTCAATTGCTTGTTTAAGAAAAGACTTTCAATTAAAGTTTTGCCACCACCAGTTGGAATAACTGCTCGTTTAAGGGGTGCTTCGTCAGTTAGAAGACTATCTAATCCTGCTCGTTGATAAGGACGTGGGTCCATAATATTTCTCCAATTGTTTCATCGCCTGTTAAGATAATAAAGCAAGTCAGGCGTAAATCTTACTTTATGTATATATAATACTACAAATTTATTTATTTGTCAAGCATTAAATCGTAAAAATGCTGCCAAAAAGTTGGATTATTTACTAATTTCTCAATGTCTTTGCGGCCTAGCACTCTAACACTATTATTAAAGTTTTCTAGCACATGGTGTAGATCCTTTGCTGTAGTAAACAGTGTCATTTGGATTTCTTTACCCATATGCTTTGTGGCAGCAATAGCAGGAAACATAGCAATATTTTCATGTTGCTCTGTAATCAACTTATTAGGATCCATTGACATTTTTGCTTGAATTTCATGCGGCTTGCCGTCAAATGTCTCACCACTGCCGTCAACACCCATTTCGTCTACTGGCGACGGGTGGTAGTTTGTAATGTTAATACGAGTATTAGTCGGATTAAGTTTAATAATTGCTTCAACTAATGCTTCAAAACCATCACCCTTGTATTTCTTTGGATCCCACATTGCAGGATTTTTTTGGCTTTGTTTATCTAGCCTTGTTAAAAAAGTTGATAGCTTTGTTACACCCTTTAGCAATTCGTCAATATCATAACAAGTATTTTTAAAATGATGTTCTAATTTAATTTTCATTTTGCACCTCTAGGTTGCTTATTAATTCTTCTATAGTATACACTGTTTCACCAGATGTCTCAACTGAGTATACATGATAGTGATACCCTTTAATAGTTTCATTGATCTGTTTTAGAATAGTGTCCTCTGTTTCGTAAACCCATTCTGTAAATCCACGTCCTTCGAACTGAATAGCATATCCAAATTGATTTTTAAGTGTCTTTTCAAGTTCTTTGATAGGATTATCTTCACCATACCAAACTCTGTTAAATGTAGCAAGATGACTCTTACCAGGAAATGAGTTTTGATAAGTGCCAAGTCTTACCTTGGCACTACGGAATGATGTAATTCCAATCTTGTTAGCATCGCTTCCAAACGGGTCGCGCATTAGATATAACAGTTTCATGCTATCTCCCATAAGTTAGGATCTAAAGCCACAACATTATGGTAACGTCCAAGTGTGTCTTTTGCTCTTTTTGTTTTTTCTTGATGACAATTAGCACACAATACCACTAGATTATCTTGATTATTATTGTGCTTATTTCCGTCCCAATGATCTATTGTAAGACTAGGTGTGTCTGGGCTTGTGCAAACAAATCCGCAACGTGAATCTCTATTTTCACAACCGCCTCTACTTTGTAAAAACGTATCTCTTGCTGCCTTATTCACAGTTCGATGGCTTTCGCAAAAAGTTTTCCATTTGTAGCCACGTGTTCCGTCTTGTTTAAGATAACTGTTGTGATATCCTACACGCTCACAGCAACCGGGTAATGCACACATAGGTGCCCAACTTTTATAGATACTAGCCATAACTTACCACCGACACTGTGCTGTTGGAAGTTGAATACGTTTAACATACTTGTTATACAAGTTAATAATTGCATCATACACACGCCATTGATCGTGGTCTCGAGGCTCTTTAAAGCCGTTTGTGTGCAACTCGTTGTAGTATTCATCCTTAAGACGTTGTTGCACTGTGTTAGGATCGCCATACAACTTAATAAACAACTGGCCTAGTTCGATGTCAAACTGTTCGTCTAGTACAAAGCCTTGGTTTTCTGCTTCTTTGTAAAGTAGTGACATAGGACGCCATACTTCTAATTCTGCAGGTGCTAGGTCCCAGGTACGCTTGTGGAACTGTAGAGCACGTCTGAAGTATTTGCCTTTTACGCCATAGTCGTCTGTCATTTCAAAAATAGCTTGACCACTTTTAATCTGACTAAATGCATTGTTAGTGTTTGCATTACGCTTAGGAGTAAATCCTGCGGCACGTAAGATATTGTTCATATGAACAGTATGCGTATCTTTTGTTTCTAGCAAAATCATAAACTCATCATATGCGTGTAGTTTACGCTTGTTACGTGAGTTAATACGAATCATATTTTGTCCTGCAAGCCAAACACCGTATTCTACTTTGTCATCAAAGCCTGCGGCACTAACTTCCTTGTCAGTAATCAAATCAGTATCAATATACCATACAGGGAACATTGTATAATTCTGTCGCTTCATTGCTTGTGCAGTGTGGTGTCCATCCCATAGCATATACTTGCCTTCAATTTTAATTGCTGTAGGAACAATAACACAAGTAGGATCAAAGTCTTGTTCAATTTTGTACAAGTGGTTAGGTGCAACATCACGTTGGAATCTCGGCCAAAGAAATAGCTGTTCCCATTCAACGTAATCAAACTTTACTACGCCATTTCGTGGGTCGAAAGGATCACGTTCTTGTGGATGTTTTTGAGGACCTAGCACAATGTCAATTGCTTCTGCAATGTCTGCTAGAGGAATAATTCCGTTTTCGTAGTTATCTGCCATTGTACGAGTGTCAATAGCATCGTCTTTCATTTCAAACGAAATATTAAATTTAGATTGATATTTTTGAATTTCAACCAAACGGTTGTATTGCTTTGTTTTCATTTGTTTTTACCTTTGCTACTTTAATTTTGCGTTTAGTGTAGTGCGTAACTAATTACTGGCTACAACTATATAATAACACCTTTAAGGTAGATGTCAACCTGTTTGTGTCCAGGATTGATTGCCTAGATTTTCTTGCTCGCACCAACGTACAAACAAACCTGTTTCGCGTCCGTGTGCTTCGATCTCCCATGGCAGATCCCAGTAGCTTACTTTCTTAGGATTGTATGTCTTTCCCATCCATTTGTCTGTCGAAGGATGTAGTTCACGTCTTGCATATTGCTTTACGTGTACCATTTCGTGTGCAACTGTTTCTAGCAATTTGCGCAGTCTAAGTGTGCGATCTACTTCGATCTCAAACTCACGGTTGCTGTCTAGTTCTAGGCAATAGCCCATTGCACCTTTGGGAGAACATAGCTTTACAGTAATGTCTAGTGTGCGCATACGTGGCATTAGTGTAGTAATACAAAAGTTTACTATGCTCTCTACATGCTTGCGTTGATATTCTTTGCCGCCTGTAACTGTAATCATGTGTGCCTCTTTTTCAACCTATACATATATTATATGGTCAAGAGGAGAGGTTGTCAATCTAAAATATTAGTACTAAAGTACTATTTACGGTAAACTATGCGGCCTTTTTCTAAGTCGTATGGTGTCATTTCTACAGTTACACGATCGCCTGTAACAAGTCTAATTCTAAACTGACGCATTTTCCCGCCAGTGTAGCATGTTACAATATGATCGTTATCTAATTTTACTTTGAAAGTTTGATTTGGTAATACTTCAATAATATCACCGTCTAATTGTATTAGGTCCTTATCCTTGGCCATTATCCGTTTTGTTTACCTTTTCTATAATCACCGAGCCTTGGTCTCCTATAAGAATTTTTACAGGATCTCCTGGCTCTAGTCCAACTTCCTCACAAATTTCTGGAGGAATAGTCAATAAAACATTCTCAGGATCGTTTGGATCTTCTTCGAATATTTCTTCATATTTATATGTTCTAGTTTTTTCTGTCATATTACTGCTTTCCAAGTAATTTTAAATTTAGCACAAAATTCTCTACTAGTAGTTTGACAATGATTGCACCATCTGTCAATGGATTTCTTTCCATTTCAAGCACATGAGCAGCCATCATTACATAAGCCTGTTCTTCTGTGATATTCAACTCGCCCCAATCAATAGGGTCAATTGATTCACCTTCTTTTGCTAGGATAACAAGATTGCGAATTGCCTCGTCATCTGGTTCAAACATGTTAGATGTCATTGTTAGAATCTCCAAATCCAATTTCTAATTGAATATCGTCTAAAGGAAGAATATCTTCTTCATCGCTATCACGTTTTGCTTTAATAGCTGCAACATCTGCTGTTGTGAATTTTACTTCCTTTCCGCTAAGTTTTAATTCGTGTTCTAGTTCAAATACTTTTTTTAGACTACCAGGACCGTCCCAAATTTCATTTAAAATTTCATTAATTTTATCCAAAGGAATTCTTCGAATTTTATATTGTCCAAAGTATCTCTGTAAAAATCCTTGAAAGACTTCAGGAATAAGTTCATGTGAAGAAAAATTCCAAGTTCCTTTAAAACCGTTTGGATGGAAGGGATCGTCTATAAATTTAGGGTTATTATAGAATTCAATTTTACTGTTTATATTAGTTTGATACATAAAAGTTCCTATGTTAATGATGTTACTAAGTTCATTGCCACTGCTGTTCCTGTGATACTCGAGCCAATCATAATAGCTCTATCACTCCATGCCATTCCTACATATACCCAACACGCACTTGCTATTAAATATGCATATTGTCCGTAGATGTTTAATCCTGCTGAGATAAGGAACACACCTGCCACTGCTAAAACTGTAGCAGTCCACTTAACGTACCAGTCAACTGTGCCAGTAGGCGTAGTAGGAGTAAGATCCTCTACTTCTGTTTGCAGTTCAGCAAGTTCTTGCTTGAGTCGTTTGCGTTCTTTTGACAACTCCATTGCAAGACTGGTTGCCCTACTTGCCGAACTTGCTTCTTTGTATTCTTCTTGCGTTGTTGTGTCATCTAGTTCCATATCAATCCCATAAATTCTCATAGTAAGTTCCGAACAAACGGAAGCCGTTGCTCATACGTTCTTGATGTTTCTTTCTACCTTCGTCGTCTATCCATTCAAATCGACCAAATAATTCTCTTTTATCTTCGCTTTCAATGTACGGTCCATAGTAATCTTCTTCCCAGCGGTCACGATTCTTTTGTTCAAACGCCCAAATCATTTCGTCTAGGATCCAATCCCAACGTTCGAAGTGCTTGGGATCTACCTCGCCGTTCTTGCCGTATTCGTCTAGTTGCTTTTTAGTAGCACGTAGTTCTTTTGGAACATCTTTCATGTCTACCATAGGAGCGCCGTGCTTTGTAGCTTTTAGCTGTACAAGCATAGGCAGAATGATAGGAGCAAGCGTATGATCCATGCTCCAGGTGTCCTGTCTGTCAATACGGATCTTGACTTTTTGTTTGCGTCTGTCAAACCAAATCCAGTTGAACACATTATACACACTCTGTACAGCATCTTCAAACAGTTCAAGGCTACGTTGGAATCGTGTTTGTTGTTCTGGCTCTGGCCAATCCACATAGCCATACTTGCGATCCATGTAGCGTGTGTGAACACGACAGATCAACCTATTGGGATAATTTCCTATGCGTACTTTCATTTCTGGTTCCTCGTTGTACACTTGCCGCTCATACACATCGGACAGTAGTGTTTGCGGTCTTCATGCTCGAATCCATAAGCTATTATAACATCACATCCGTCACAGAGCAAGGCCCCACGGCCACCATTAAATTTAACTTGTGCAACTTTATACTGCTTCGACATAGTTGACTACCTTGACATTGCGTTCTTTGCCTTCAATAGTGAAAGTTGTAGCATACTCTAGTGCATCGTTGATGTCGTCAAACAACACAGGACGCAGATTCCACATGTCGCACGACCCTGTATCTTCAGTGACAAAGATCCAATCATCTTTGCCGTCAAGACAAACCATTATTGCCCAAGGCTGATCCGTGTAATCTTCAAGACTCATTCTAGTATATCCGCTATCCTGTGTGCTAGTTTACGGAACCACATTTCATCGTGTCCTCTTGTTGTCTCTGCCGCAGTACCAATTCTAATACCACTTGTCTCTACAAAGCTACGTGGATCATTCGGAATGCCGTTCTTGTTTACAGTAATGCCATTTGCTTCCAACAAGTCAGCAGCTTCACGTCCACTGTGATTGCTGTCACTTAGATCCACAAGAATAATATGACTGTCAGTACCGCCTGTTTGCACCGTCATATCACGCTGTCTAAGCACGTCACACATAGCTCTAGCGTTGCGTACTACGTCTGCACTATACTCCTTAAAATGCGCTGTATTGGCTTCTACGAACGCCTGTGCCTTTGCAGCAACAATATTCATCAGTGGACCGCCTTGTGTGCCTGGGAAGATAGCACTGTTAATTTTGCGAGTGTAGTCCGGATTGTTCCAAAGGATAATACCTCCTCTTGGTCCACGCAATGTTTTGTGTGTGGTGCTGGTAACAAAGTCTGCGTGTGGTACTGGACTTGGATACACACCACCTGCAATTAGTCCCGAGTAGTGCGCCATGTCAACTAACAGGTATGCTCCTACTTCGTCTGCAATCTTACGGAAACGTGCAAAGTCAATAGCACGAGGATAAGCACTTGCACCTGCAACAATCATATCGGGCTGTACAGCGATTGCTTGTTCTTCGATAGCATCATAGTCCAACCAACCTGCTTCATTCACACCGTAGTGATGTGCTTCGTACACTTTGCCTGAGATGTTTACAGGAGCGCCGTGACTCAAGTGTCCGCCACTTGCCAAGTCCATGCCAAGGATCTTGTCACCTGGATTTAGGAAAGCAAGATAGATTGCAGTGTTGGCATTAGCACCACAGTGTGGTTGTACGTTAGCAAAGTTGCAGCCGTAGAGTTCTTTTAGTGTATCAATAGCAAGTTGCTCAATCTCGTCCATATGTTCGCAACCGTTGTAGTAACGCTTGCCCGGATAACCTTCCGCATACTTGTTTGTGAAAACACTACCTGCAAGGTGCATCACATCTACACTAGCAAAGTTTTCACTTGCGATAAGTTCTACAGTTTGCTGTTGTCTGTCTGTTTCTTTGTTTAAAATCTCTTTAATTCTTTTATCCATAATTATCCCTTCTTTGTTCGTAATCGTGTAGCAACATAGTTAGCTCGTCTATCTTATTTCCAGTTTCAATTACTTCTGGACACTTAGTTGCCATTAGGTCTAAGTGATACTGTCCGGGATAGTGTCGCAAACAACCTCTTGCCATATTTCTAATTTCTCGTGGTACACGAGGAGTTTTCTTAGGATCACATAAATCCATTAAAAACTTTTCTGTATATTTAATAGCGTTGTAACGCTCGCAAGGTAGTGTCATGCTAAGTCCGTTATGAGTTTATAGTTATCCCACGCTTTCTGTTGCGCAGGATTCATTTCGTCTTGCGGTACAACACACTCTAACCAGTAGTACGGCATACGAGCAGGATGAGCACCAAACTGTCGTGGCTGGTGTAGTTTGCCACTTTCATATAGTTCAACAAGGAGCTCACGCATTATTTGCTCGCAGTCTTCTAGTCCTGCCCATTCAGGATTGCTCATGCCACCGTAAAGATAGCCATTCCAAATTCCACTCCAATGGCTTTCATTATGCGGGTCTACATCTGTGCGAGCAACAATTACCAGCACATCTTCAATGTCTACCTTTTCCTCTAGTATGTCTCGCATACAGCGACTTAGGCTTAATCCAATTTTCATATGTCATCTTGCTTATCAATAAACACTTTTAGTGTACGGTCATCATCTTGTAGACTGTACTTGATCTTTTCGCCATCTTTGAGATACTTTGTATAGCTACGTCCGTTTTCATCAATCACTTCAAAGCGATTTACACGTTTCATCTTCTGTAGTTCTTCGCCGTCAAAGATAGCATTGTGAATAGCCATGTAACCACAGTTCATACCCTGCATATACATACCCGGATCAAAGCCAAACACATCATACAAACCATAACGATATGTGCCGTTGTCGATGCCATCAGCTTTCCAAATACGCTTGCATACAGCGTAGAACGCATCTTCACGTTCCTTTTCACTCAGTCCATTCCACCAAGCATCATTGTCTGCTTCATACTGTTTACGAGACTTTTCCATCTCTTGCGATAGTTCTGCAAGAGCGTCCAATGCCTTTTCACGCTTTTCGTGTTCATCTGCCATTTCGTTAAGATCCACCATCCTGTTCACGCTCCTTAAAATATGCAGTCCCTTCTGTTACTAGAATTACCATCCCTACTACTATAAGAAATACGTTGTCGTATGTCCAGCCTGTAATTAATCCTAAATAACCTACAAGCATACCTGAAGTTCGTGTCATTTGCTTTTACCTACGTCTACCCAACGTTCAAACTTACGCTCGAACTCTGCTGCCGCTTGTTCTTCTTCAAAGTAGAAACTGTGACTGTACACATCTGTGTATGTGTCCATGCTCCACTCCCAACGGTTTAGATTACCTCTACACCATGCTTTACATTGTACATCCAAGTCACTGTGTACGTCAACCGTAAATCCTGGCTTCCAGCGCATTTTGTACTCTGAAATCTCCAACGGAGTCATTTTACATTTATCTAGCATATTATTCATATTATTTCCTTACTAAATACTTATATGAAGGATGCTTATTACTCGGCCTTCTATGATGTTGTAAAAGATACTCAAGTAACTAGCGGTATGGAATTGCCACATCATATAGAGGCTTACATTGTGATGTTGTTGAGCGACTGTATAGATCGCAACGACATTCCGCCCGACTCAACATTTGCTCACATGTTCCTTACTATCCGCGACAGTCAGCAAGCCAAACAACTTGGTGATACCTGTCTTATTGTAAGTGGAGCATTTCCTAAGCTCAAAGCACGTCACGGTCTTAATCGCAGATACTATCAAGATATTGGCTCTACGTCATATGACATGGCTAGTGCAATGAACGAAGAACTGTTCCCCGTACTAGCCAAGCATTTTGTATTTCTAAGCGAGTTCATAGAGCTAACTGTTAATTCGCCCAAACTGCCGCATAGTAACCTTTTCCGTTAGTATCGCCGCCGTTGTTGTCAACTTCAACACCGTCGTAGTGTACTTCAGTAATAGTGTCTTCACCGTTCAAATATTCTGTGGTGTGGATCACCAGCTTCTTAGGATCAAAGTCTCCAACAGTTTCAATCACGCCGTCAAAGAAGCCACCTTTTTCTGCCGAGTACAGTTGTGCAATATATTCTACACCTTCTGGGTCATCGTCGCAACAGCCCATTTCAACAATTTCAACTGTGTTGTCTGATTCTTCCAAGATGCGATCATTTAGTTCTGATACATCTTCTCGATCAATTACTTCTGCAATATGACTTGCACTATAATCTTCACCTGCAACTTCATCTACACTAATATATGCACTACCGTATGTTGCACCATTAGTATGTTCAAACTCTGTGTGTGATTCATACCAAGGACGCTTGTACATATCGTCTTCTGGATCGTTTAGAAACTGTGCTTCGACAGGTACTGTATCAATGCTATCAAAGTCACACTCGTCAACTTCTTCACAGATCATGTACTCTACAAGATCATTGTCACCGTTTTCTTCTGTTACTTCTTTCCAAAAGTCATGCGCAGCTTTTGAAATACTCATGTAGGCTGCTTCGCCACCGTATCCTGTAATCTGAACCCGATAGTAGCGAGGACCGCTCAGTGCATCTACTAGTTCTTGTTTTTCTTCTGATGTTGCCATCTTATAACTCCATATCAGCGGCGACAATATATCGCCATTCTTTCTTTTCTAAAATACCTGGACGATGCCAGCTCTTGCCAGGGAATATAATCCACTGGCCTAGTTTTGCAGGAGCATAAAAGTGTCCATCACTTTCCGGCCCCATGGGTGCAAATTCTGTGCCTGATGTTTCTAGATTGGTTCCTTCAGGAATATGTAGATAGTATACGCCACTCAATACCAAACTGTCTTGTCTTGTGTGTTGATGCCAGTATGTGTTGCGGTCTTCTTGTGTGTCAACGTTAGTCTTGTATCCCCAACTCTTGATAGTTTTAATTTGTCGCTCTTGCTTCATGTATGCAAAACACGACCAGATAAAACTCATCTTGAGATTGTTCCAGTCTTCGCCCGGCAACCCAAACACGTTTACATCTGTTTGATAAGGGGGTGAGTTCTTCCAATACTTGCCCTTTTCTACAAGGCTGTGTATATCCTGTGCCATGCGCTCTCTTGCGCTAGCATTGATAAGAGAAGTCCAGTCGTAGTATTCATATTCAATCATAATATTATACTAACAGACTGGACTTCATTTGTCAACCGTTTATCTTAGATCAAAACGGTCTGCGTTCATTACCTTGTTCCATGCGCTGATGAAGTCACGAACGAACTTAGCGTTGTTGTCATCTTGTGCATAAACTTCAGCAATAGCACGTAGCTCTGAGTTTGAGCCAAACACTAGATCAGTGCGTGATGCTGTGCGTACAACTTCTCCTGTTGCACGATCCTTAGCAGTGTATGTGTTGAAGCCTGAAGCTTCCCACTTGACATCCATGCTTAGTAGGGTCTTGAACCAAGTGTTGTTGAGAACACCGTCTGTCCATACACCGTCAGCTGTTGCACTAACACCCATTGAGCGTAGTCCGCCTACAAGAACAGTCATCTCTACTGGAGTAAGTCCTAGCAGTTGTGCCTTGTCTAGCATCATCTCTTCTGGGCTTACAGCAAACTCTTTTTCACTGTAGTTGCGGAAGCCGTCTGCTCTTGGCTCTAGCAAGTTGAAGCTGTCTACATCAGTGTTCTCTGGTGTAGCATCGCCACGTCCTGTAGTAACTGGAACCTGTACAGTGCTTGCACGTTCGATACCAACAGCACCACCAATAACAATTACGTCAGCAAGGCTAGCGTTGTACTCTGCGGCAATGCTTGTGTACACGTCAAGTACTTTTTCTAGCTGTGCTGGCTTGTTTACAGCCCATGTACGCTGTGGAGCAAGAGCAATACGAGCACCGTTAGCACCACCACGGTTGTCTGAACCACGGAATGTGCTAGCACTTGCCCAAGCAGTCTCTACCATTTCGACAGTGCTTAGACTGCTGTTAGCAATGCTATCTTTAATTGCATCTACTTCATTGTCGCTAAGTGGTCTTCCTGCGTCTACTGGATCCTGCCATACATAGGTAGTATCGTTGTAGTCACCTGTGACATAATTGGTCTTAGGACCCATATCACGGTGTAGCAGTTTGAACCACGCACGAGCAAATGCTTCGCCAAACTCTTCTGGATTGCGCAAGAAACGCTGACAAATTTCATCATACGCTGGATCTGTGCGCAGTGCCATATCAGCAGTAGTCATCATAGGCATAACTTTTGTGTCGCTGCCGTCAACTTCTGGAGTCATGTCTGCTGGGTCAATATTCACAGGATGCCAAATGTGCGCACCTGCTGGGCTCTTGGTAAGTTCCCACTCGTACTTGTAAAGCAGTTCTAGGTAACCCATGTCCCACTGGATAGGATTAGTAGTCCAAGGACCTTCGATGCCACTTGTGATAGCATCAACGCCTTTGCCTGACTTGTGTGTGCTTAGCCAACCAAAGCCTTGATCTTCAATAGCGCCGCCTTCTGGCTCTACGCCAACAAGATCCGCAGGACCATTGCCGTGTGCTTTACCAAATGTGTGTCCACCTGCTACAAGAGCAACAGTTTCTTCGTCATCCATTGCCATGCGTCCGAATGTTTCGCGGATGTCCTGTGCGCTCAATGCTGGGTCTGGATTAGCATTAGGGCCTTCAGGGTTTACATAGATCAAACCCATTTGCACAGCGGCAAGCGGATTCTCTAGATCCTGACGAGTGTCGCCATAACGATTGTCGCCAAGCCATTCATCTTCTGCACCCCAGTAAATATCTTTCTCTGGATGGTAGATGTCTTCACGTCCAAGTGCAGTACCGTGGTTAGGTCCGCCCATGTCTTCAATAGCAACGTTACCTGCCATTACTAGCAAGTCTGCCCATGACAGTTTGTTGCCGTACTTTTCTTTGACTGGCCAAAGCAATCTACGTGCCTTGTCCAAGTTGCCGTTATCCGGCCAACTGTTCAATGGTGCAAAACGCTGTGCGCCTGTTGCAGCACCACCACGACCATCGCCTGTACGATATGTACCTGCGGCATGCCAGGTTAGTCGAATAAAGAAAGGACCATAATGTCCGTAGTCTGCAGGCCACCAGTCCTGACTGTCTCGCATCACTTCCTTGATGTCTGCTTTTACTGCTTCGATATCAAGAGTCTTAACGAGTTCACGATAGTTCACTTCTAAAAGAGGATCGCTTTTAATATCGTGCTGGCGGAGAATATCTAAGTTCAGTGCGTTAGGCCACCAATCTTTGTTTTGTGTTCCCGTGTTCGTCTGAGTCGTCGAACCGTGGAACGGGCATTTGCTTTCGCTCATATAATGTTCTCCTGTGTGTGATAGATGATATAATGTATCATAGTTTACATTATACATTATTTACAATAGAAGTCAACTATTAAAAAGCATATATGGATAGATTTTTAATTGTATTTTTTAATAGGTATTATTGACAAAATTTATAGTATTGCAAATATGAAAGCGCCAATTGCGGCTATACAAATCGCAACAGCAAGGGCTACTATACTCATATCAACTAGGAATTTTTTACGCTGGGCTCTAGCAAGTCTTTTTTTGCGTTCAGCTTCTTCGCGAGATTTTTTCATGTCTGATTGGAACTGTAGCCAGTCTTGCCACATACCGCCGCGACCTTGATAGATCATCATTTCTTTGAGTTCGTCTTCTTGTTTCTTGAGTTGTTCAGCAGCCATGAACGCTTGTAGATCACTTTTGTATCCGTGTTCGTGTGCTTTTTTCTGTATTTCTGTTTTTAGACCAAAATACTCTGCGACTGCTTCACCAGCCTCATAAATTTCTTTGCCGTTCTGAATGCTTTGCTTGATAACATCAAACGCGGCATTAGCGGCAGCAAGTTCTGCTATCATAGCCTGGGCCCTCACCCTACAGTGTATTTATAACTTATTGCGGCGAATGCCTAGAGCACTATCAGCACGGAATAGTTTTACTGTGACAGAGTTATTTTGATTGCCGCCTAGAATGTAATAGTATAACACTCCGTCAATCATTTGCTCTTTTACATAAAAGCCAACATGTCCTTGCCAACCTTCGTTACCACGAGGAAATACAACTACATCGCCCATTTGAGGATCTTTTATTTCTTCTCCCCATTGTAGAAACGATCTTGCAAGTAACGGATGCTGGTGATCTTTATTGCTGATTATACTGCTTTCTTCTAGGATAGCATTAGCAAATGCAGCACACCATTCAATGCGCACAGGATCAACACCTGTTAGTTCTTTTAGTTCGCTGCGATTTTCTTTTTCTGTATAGTCAAGATACTTGATGCCTTGATACACAGGATTCATTACTTGCACACGTATAAATTCTACTCTAGGTTCTGGTGCTGAAGCTTCTTCTGCAATCACTTCTTCAGCTGGCTCTTCTTCTTCAGGTGCAAGATTAGTAACTGATAGTGTCTTGGTAGGACGAGGCTTCCAAACTTCTTCGTAGAATCTATCATTTGCTGATTGCATCGCACAAGACGATAGAAATAATGTCGAGACTAGTAGTGCAATATATTTCATCAAGTATTTAACCTTTACATGTCTGCTAGTGGATTGTCAAGTGCTTTTTGTAGTTTGTCTAACAACTCTACTTTGTTGGCTTCTTGCTTTCCTTCGATGCGATCCATCTTTTCGTCGAACCTAGTTAGCTTGCTGTCTACTTTGTTTTCAAGTGCTAGCAGTTTTTCATCAAACGCTTGTAGTCTTCCGTCTACTTTACCTTCAACGTAATCTAGATTTTTTTCGATGTCACGTACATCTTGCTTTAGGTCGTCTTTGATTATTAGTACATCTGCTTTGATACGCTCTAGGTCTTCTGAAGTCTGCTGCATTTGTGCAGAGATTTCGCCTAAGTCTAGTTCTGCAAGTGCTTCTACTTTTTGATATGTAATCAGTCCGCCATAGAGAGCACCTAGTATACTACCCACAAGAGCAAGTAATGCCAAGACCGAAGTCATTGTCATTCTTATACCTGCAATGCGAAAACCTTTGTCTTTTAGGTTTTCTAAATTTTCTAGACTTTGCCCTAAGTCTCTTTCTGCCATCTTGTTACCCCTCAATAACGTTGATTAGTTTTCGAACTGAGTGCCTCCACTTTCGTTCAATCTTCTAAGTGCTTCAAGTTCTTGTTGTAGTTTTAGAACTTCAAGTCTTTTCTTTCTTAATTCTAATTGGTACAAACTGTTACAGTTGATACGCTCTTTAGGAGCATCTAGTGGTATAGTAATTCTTGCATACACACCAACATCTTTAGTTTGTGGATTTAAAGGATCACTACCTCCAAATGGACCGGTTGCATTGTTTACAATACCAGTTACTCCAAACTCAAGTTGTGTTGCTCCGCCAATAGCGTTTTTACAATCCAACTCTCCTGCACGTATGCTGTCCTGTCCAAATGTACCAGGTGCTGACGGTAATGCCAAGTTTAATGAACTGCTGTCTGCTAGTGCAGAACTTGCAAAGCATAATGTGGTTAATAATAGGGCAAGTTTCTTCATCGTTTATCCTCGAATTTAGAGCATATCTTACTACTGATAGGCGTGTTAGTGTTACTGCCTTTGCGTAGTTTAGATTTAGAACATACATAAACGGCACGTTCCTTATCTCTTGCTCTAATGTAAATATCGAAAGTAACATGTCCTAGGTACTCTAATTTAAACACATTGTACGCTGTTACAAATGGAACAGGTTCAAAGTTTTTGTCAAACACACCTACTTCATAATACTCTACATCTGCCCTCTTGTTAAACATTTTCATTGTTGTCTTGAGCAAGCCATCCATGTGACTTATTTCAAGACGTGGATATGTTGGCACCATTTCATGCGCCTGCACTGGTAGTGCCAACAATAATCCAACAATGATATACTTTAACATCTTCATCTTACTTTGCAATACACACTGCTTCTGCTACTGCTGTATAGGTGCCCCCGGCAAATGCTTTGTTGCCGCCCATAGTTGCAGTTGACTCAATAGCAAACCAAGTTGATCCTGTTGCTGTTAGGTCATAGCGATCTGTGTCGCCTACTTCTAGCTTGTCAGCTTCGTATGTGCCCATGCCTGTTGCATCACTTACTGTTTTAACACTTACACTACCTGCCCATGTTACTTGATCAGGCAAGTTTGGTGCACTGCTAAATGCTGTTGGTGGTGTAATTTCAGCATAGTATGCGTCTGCTAGTGATACATCATAACGTACTACCGCTGCATCACCACCATCCTGTGCCGCAGTTGTTAGTGTATATGCGTTAGGGTTACCATATGTACCTGCTGTATCTGTTTGTATAATACAGCGTGATTGAACTGTACCTGTGATTGGTACTTGTTCTGCATTTGCAAATGATATTGCTGTAGTAGATGCTACTGCTACTGCTACCATTGCTTTTGCTATTCTTTTATTGAACATCTTTGCTCTCCTTATTTGTACTGTTCATCAATCATTTGTTGATGCAGTTTTTGTTGTGCTAAGTTGTTCCTTAGCCCTCTTCTGTTATCAGGTAACTGTGTGTCAGCTAACTGAACAGAATCTCTGTATACTCCGCCTGGGATACTCTTTGAGTAGTATCCGTTTACATTTGCTTGCATATTTGCTATTTCATTCATTTGTTTAATCATTTGACTTTCTGCAAACAGTGCAGCCGCGTCACTGGCGGACATCATTTTTTCTAGTCTATACCTACGTTTCTGTTCTTCTTCTTCTTCTTTTTTCTTCTTTTCGTTTTCGTCTAGATTTTCTTCATTTTGTTCCTGTGCTATTTCTGTTTTACGCTCTAGGTCAACGTTTTCATCTTCTAGTGCGTTGTACAAATCGTCTAAGTTTACTTCAGGAATATCTGGAACTGGTGTAACATAGCCTGGGCAGTTGGGATCAAACTGTGGATTGTAGCACGGATCTACTCTGTAGGTGTATATCACACGCGGATCCTCTACACTGCCATTGCCTTCTACGTCAATAAATCCATCGCCCCATTGATCCCTGTGAATGCCTCCGATGCCTATTACTTTGTTGATCTCTGTACCATCTAGTGATCCTGGACGCCATTGATCGTGTTCTCTAAATATGTATCCTGTTCCTGCTGCATTTTCGTTGCCTACATATACATCTACACTATCTTCAGTTTCTTTGCGAATAGTGTAGTTGTATATTACTGTATCAATATCCAAGCCCGGAGGTTCTGGAAGCACGTCTGGCATACTCCAAGTTAGACTTTGATCTGTGACTGCGTTGCCTGTTGACCCGTAGTAGGGTGCTATACTCTCAGAGTAGGAGTAACCAGGCAAGAGCACCAATACCGCCGATAGTACCAGCTTTCTTAGGATCAATTTTATCCATCTCCTCTAGTTCACGGCGAGTTTCCTCTACGTGTGTTTCCCATCCTAGCTTTGCAGCGTCACCGATCATTCCATCATATGGACAAGGTGTACCGGCATGCATCATAGCTTCGAATACTTTTTGATCTTGACACATGGTACTAACGGCAGCAACTTTCATGCCCATGTCATACAGTGTCTTTGCATTTTTTAGTCGTATACAGTTTTCTTCTGTAAACGTAGTACCGGCACTAATGCCGAGTATCTGTGTTTGTACAGCGCCAGCAACACCAATTGTGCATAAGTCGCTATTATTGCCTGCGCTAAACTGCGGCGATATAGCACTAGGTGGCGGCTGGTTAATTGTTGTATTCATGTTGCCATTTGTTGTGATAGTGCTGTCTGTACCACTCTTGGTACATACATATCCTTCTGGACACACTGCGTCTTGGGCATAAGCCGTAACCGCAAACAACGATAGCATCATTGCGAATAATAGTCTAATCATGTTTACCCCTCATGTTAAAAACTCGCAAGAGTCTTCAACTGTATTTATATAGTAAACGAGGATATTAACTGCGTAGATCAATTACAGGGTTCGTAATCACACGGATTTAACATGCGATCCCAACTTGGACCTATGTTTTCCCAGTAAGATTTGCTGGCAGGAACAGCCATAGAATACGATAGCAGTAACAATCCTGTTACTAATATCAAACTAATTTTCCACATTGCGATTGTCCCACGGTGCGTTTTCGTAGCAGCCTGCTGGCAGTGTGTCTTTGTAGCTTACACCTGCTCTAAAGCCATCGCTATCTTTTTCGATGTATGCACTTTCAAATGGCATTTCACGTGGCTTGCCCCAACAGCGATTTAAACTCTGCCCTGGCACTCTATATCTTGGATTGTGCTTTAGAAAGTCTCGTAGTTCGGCAAGTTCTTCTGATCGCTGCCCTTGTTTCCAGTCTTGATAGCAAGCGGCTGCTTGATTGTAGTCATCTGTAATTTGTATACATGCTTTGATTACATTGTTATTTTGATTTGCATGTGACGGTAGTGTTAATAGACAGATCGCTATTATGAGAAATACCCTCATTGTATGCCCTTTCCGCAGATGCCCGTATCTGCTAGTGGTATTTAGTCATAAAAAAGGGCTACCCGAAGGTAGCCCTAGAGGGGTGTTGGGATCTTTATTATTAAAACTTCCAGCTGATCCCTGCTGAAAGACTTGTGGTGTCTCCTAAATCAGTCATTGTTTTATCAACTCTAACTTCAAAGGTAACATCTTCATCTTGTTTTTCTAGTCCTACACTTAGTTGGTTAACACCGTCTGTGTGACGCAATGCTGT
>Ga0209654_1000935_pt1 | contig 25558 bp, 15 predicted proteins | sample SaaInl1SG_22_DNA_FD_184646 | JGI IMG/M metagenome (GOLD analysis project Ga0209654, IMG submission 184646) | Marine microbial communities from expanding oxygen minimum zones in the Saanich Inlet - ESP_161SG_22_DNA (SPAdes) (version 2) | ecosystem: Environmental > Aquatic > Marine > Intertidal... | reverse complement strand
TGTCTTTGCTCATATGGGTGTAATTAATTTTTTACAAATAGTTTATCGTTAGAGTCAACAGCTATACACCAAAGAATATCAAAAAAAGGATATCAAACTATTATTAAATAACCATTTTTAGTAGTAAATAGAAAATTGAAGGGCAAAGAAGACAGCCTAGTCCAGTGTAAAAAGTTGCAGTCAATGCACCATAAGGGACTAATTTAATATCTGTAGCTGCAAGCCCAGCAACCACACCGCTAGTAGTGCCAATAAGCCCTCCAAAAACTACTGCTGAGTGAGGATTATCCAATTTGATTAACTTGGCTATAAGCGGTGTTAGAATAGTTGTTATAATAGTTTTTACTACTCCAGCAGCTACACTTATTGCTATTACGTTAGAGCTTACACCTAATGCAGTACCTGTGATGGGACCAACAATATATGTGCAAGCACCTGCACCAATTGTAGCTAGACTTTCAGGATCAGAATATCCCATATTTAATGCTATAATAACTCCCACAATAAATGATATTGTAACACCTACAAACAATGATATTACGCCTGCTAGCCCTGCTTGTTTGATCTTATTGAGGTCAGCTCCCATTGCAGTTGCGACAACAGAAAAGTCTCTAAACATAGAACCTCCTAAAATAGCTAACCCAGAGAATAGTGGTATATCGGCTAATCCTTTTTTTTCTCCAAAAAAAGCTAAGCCTAAACCAAATAAAATAGCAATGGCGACAGCTGGGATTCGATTATTTGTAATTTTCTTTGAGAAAAACTTAGCCAACAGCATTATACCTCCCACCAATAAAAAAGCAAAGATTAATCCGTTTTTACCAATAATTTGATTAGTTATCTCCATCTTGGTTTTTTTTCGAATGATTACCAATTTTTGAAATTATTGGAACTAAAAGTAACCCCGCAATAGTGGCGCATAGTCCCGCAAGTAAAGCCAAAGCACCCCCTGTCATAGCTGCTTTAACATTTAATGAAGCCGCCATAGCCACGATAATGGGAATATACATTGCACTCCAAAACCAAATTCCACTATCAGATTCTTCACTCCACCAGCCTTTTTTTCTGAGATATAGACTAGATGTCATCAATAAAAACATTGCAAAACCAACTCCACCCACATCACTATTTATGTTTAAAAGCTGTCCTAAAAAACGACCTGTCAGTTTACCTATTAAAAAGCAAGCTGACAATAGAGCCACACCATATATTTTCATTTGTCTTTTATTAACTATTAAATAATGTAACCAACTCTTTTTTGGTTACCTTTCCCATTACGTTTCTGGGGAGTTCTTCTAGCTCTAAATATTTTCTTGGGGTTTTATATCCTGGTAGCTTTGCTTTTAGCCAGGTTTTTAATGCATTCAGCTCAATAGATTTATTGGACAGAACAATACCAGCAGCAATAATTTCTCCCCACTCTAAATCAGGAATACCAACCACAGCACAGTCATTTATTTGCGGATGTGAACGAAGAACTTCTTCAATTTCCAGAGCAGAAATTTTGTATCCACCAGACTTTATGATATCGACAGAATTGCGGCCTAAGATCTTATAAGCTCCTTCTTGATAAACAGCAATATCTCCCGATCTGAACCAACCATCTTGGGAAAAGCTGTTAGCAGTTTCTTGGGGTTTATTCCAATATTTTTTAAAAACGTTTTTACCTTTTATATGAATTTCACCTTGACTCCCTTGATTAACAATTTGATTGTTTTCATCAGCCAAACGAATTAAAACTCCAGGTAAAGGTTGGCCTATATAACCTGGTTTACGCTCACCTCTATAAGGATTACTGATTGCCATTCCCATTTCTGTCATCCCATAACGTTCTAAAAGAGTATGACTACTTATTTTTTTCCATTCCTCTAACACGCTTACAGGAAGTGCCGCAGATCCTGAAACCATCAATCTGAAGGCTTTTAAATTTTCTGAAATTATTTGCTGTTCAGTTTGGTTAATTTCTTTCCAATAGTTGATTAGTTTAAAGTAAATTGTGGGTACAGCCATAAAAAGATTGACTTGCTTTTTAGCAAATACTTCAAATACTTTTTTCGCATCGAAACGCACTAAAAATTCACAGCATGCACCGTTCCATAGGGCACAACTCATAATATTTATTATTCCGTGAACATGATGCATAGGGAGTACATTTAGAATGTGATCCTTACTTGACCATTCCCAAGCCTCACTCAAAGCAATAATTTGAGCCTCTATATTTGCATGTGTAGTAACTACCCCTTTAGGCGAGCCAGTAGTACCGCTAGTATAAAGGATAAGCGCATCCCTCTCCTTTTTTATATCTGGAAGTTGCCCTGTTCTGGATTCTAATTCTTCAATTGAAAGAAAACGTTTAGGAAATTGGTCAAGAAGGGGTTTTAATAACGCTTTATATTCCGCAGAGTAAAATACAAGTTCAGCGGTTGTATCTTTTAAAATATATTCAATGGATTCTATGGGATGTTTTTCGCAAAGAGGAACAGCAATACCACCAGCTCTCCAAATTCCCCATTGAATTGAGGTATATTGATAGCTTGAGGGAACTAGAAAAGCAATTCTTGCACCTTCTAAATCATTTTTTTCATTTAAAAGTGAAAGTGCTATGGATTCTGAATTTTTTAATAATTCAGCATAGGTATAGCTTTTTCCATCACTAATGATGGCTTTGTTTTTTAAAAAGGAAGTTGCTTTTTCAATTAATGTAATCATAGCCTAGTTTCTTCTTATAAGTTTAACAAACAAACACATAATCGATGACTTAAAAAAAAATTATATTGGTTAATTTTATATGAAGCCAACTATTTCTATTTTTATTGAATATGAAAAAACGGCCAAAATCAGTCAAAAATTCCTTAAAAATTCCTAAAAAACGACTTTTATGATTAGTATTTTTGTAGGACTACATTTTTAACACCTCCAAAAAATCTATTAACTACTATAGGAGCTGGACGTAAGGGCTAAATTAAAGCTTACATCGCTTCTTTTACTCCAGTCTACTTTAGCATTCTTTCTAATGATATCGAACCATTTTATTACGGCACATCCCCTATTTGGTCAAAAATTAAATTTGAGTTAAAGTAGAATTTCATCATTTTTAATCAATTTTCACTCATTTTAGATGTCTTTTGACCATTTTTGAGTCATTTTAGGTGTTTTTGGATGAAAACTAACCCCCATCACGTATCCACACATCCCTACAGCCACCGCCTAAAATAGGATTAGGAAATCTCAAGTAAAGAACTGGTTTGCATAGGATAAGAGGGGATATTGATTGTGTCCATTGGTGTGAAAGAAAAACCCTCCACTTGGGAGGGCTACAAGTAAAAAATCATCAATTAATAAAATATTTATAGATAATATATCCTAAAACACCCTCGTATACTATTATTCTAATTACAATTGATTTTTTCATTTTATTAAAATTGAAAATAATGAAATTAAGTACCCAATAAAAACCCAAGTATTAGGTATACAAATGATTTCACCTTGAATAAGATTCTGATCTTTTCCCACTTATCAGGTATTTAATTGTTGTTTTGGTCAATTGCAAATCCACTTTTAGTAGAGTAAGAGGCATACCAAAAAAGAATCGAAATAATTAAAGTAAAAATTAAGATTAAATAAAAAATATAATTCATCTTCTATATATAAAATTTAATTTACTAAAAGATTTGTATAGTAGTTAATAATGATTTGATTTATTGTTTATCAATACTTTTTAATGTGGTTTTCTTTTTAATTTTCCATTTACCTACCGATTTTCCTGAAATCACTTTTTCAGCTTCGGCATCAAAGGTAAAATGGATATGTTCGGGCAAGGTTTCAAATAGAGTAGCGCAAAAATAGCCTAGATTTTCACCATAGGAAAAGATAAATGTGGCCTCATTTTCTTGTTGGCTAAAATTTAAAATGGAAACCATTTGATCCCCTATATAGTAATTGTTATTCTCTTTTAGATAGGTGTATTTCCCAAAATAGGGTCTTGTTACTCCCTTATATGTGGTTTCGAATTTCACAATTACATTACTGATATCTACAAATTCGACATAATCGACTGTACATAAAAAATCATCGGTAGACTGTTCTTCTTTATTGCATGATATAAAAAATAAACAGGCTATAAGTATTGTTTTAAGCGTTTTCATGCCAACTAAAGTATGTTTTTTAGGATTATTTTTAATGGTAAATTTTTTTTATTGGCTTAAATAATTAAATTAGTAAATTAATGATGAGAAATATAATTTTTGCACTCTTTTTCGTTATGTCTTGTTCTAATCCCGAAAAGATTAACAAAGAAGATTTATTTGGAAGTTGGACCTCCTTAGACAAATCATTTGTATTTACCCTAACTAAAGATTCCTTGTTAATCAATGATAATCCACCCTTTATTCCAAATTATTATTGGAAAGAGGACACTCTTTTTTTAGAAGGCACTATGAGTGGCATAACACTTTTCAAAAGCAATCTAGAATACGACGTCTTAAATAAACAGCTAAGGCTAAATCGTATAGGTGGAGGAAAAAATTTAATTCTTAAAAGACCCTAAAAATAATCGTATGAATTTTAAGATTTTTAGCTTATCAAAATTTAAATTATTCAGCTTAATATTATTTACTAATTTTATTTTTTCACAAACTAATGATGTTGGACTTTCAATACAGGGAATAGCAAGTGACTCAGATAATACCCCTATAGCAAATGCAACCAACTTAGCTATAACAACTGAAATCTATACAGTTTCATCAAGTGTTAATACGGTACATATAACAAATTCATCAACAGTCATCACCGATGCATTTGGTGTATTTTCTTTTATTCTTCCTATTTCTTCATCTGATTTTAGTGATTTAGAAAATTTTGATGCCCGAATTAAAGTAAAGATGGGTTCAAACAACGAAATAATTCTTGATCAATCATTAGTTTCAGTGCCTTTTAGTATCTATGCTCAGAGTGCTTCAAACGGGGTTCCAGTAGGTGCTATTTTGCCCTACACAGGGGATACAATACCAGAGGGATATCTTCTTTGTGACGGACAGTCCTTCACTGATAATGCTGAATATGCAGCCCTTAAAGCATTATTAGGCGGAACAACGGTTCCAGATTTGAGAGGTATTTTTTTAAGAGGAGCTGGAAGTCAAACAATGAATTATGATGGTTCTGGAGGTAATGATGATTTTAATGGCAAAACATATAGTGTTGGATCTATAATGGATTATGATGAGGGTTCTTTTGAAAGCCATAGACACATTTTTAATATGTTAACTGGTAGTCCAAAAGATGACAATCGTGGTCTAATTAATGTATCTGGTACAGATAGATGGGAACTTAATTATACCAATAAAGTTAACCCTACAGGAAGAAATGATGGAGATTTGCGTTGGCGAATAAGAGACGGAGTAATTCAAGGGGATACAGATATTGACGGGCCGTATGCTGATGACGCTAACAAGGTGGCTGATGGTGGTGGAAAATATGCATGGTTAAAAGGATCTCCTAAAAATTTTATATGGGGTGGCGATGGCCCTATAATTTATAGAAATGGATCTATATCTGAAAGAAATGCAGAAATTTATGCTCATCAGCATCGGGTTTATGGAAAAACATGGTACAATAATCCCTCATCAAGTAATAATTCAACATACGGCGATTCAGGTTTAACACCGGGTCCTACAGTTTTTGAATCTGCACCTGTATGGTATAATGTAAACTATATCATTAAATATTAGTCTTTTTATGAAAAAGTTATTTTTTGCATTTTTTGTTCTTCATTTAAGCTTTGCACAGACAAGAGTAACCTCAAGCGGTATTTCACTGCAGGGAATCGCTAGAGACTCTGATAATTCAGTCTTAGTAAACGCATCAAATATTGATATTGATATTAAGTTTTATCAAATTGTTAATGGTTCAAAGGATTATGTTATTTCAAAGACAGGTATTATTAGAACTGATGACTTTGGTGTGTTTTCTTATGTAATTGACATTGATGAATCTGATTATAACTTTTTTCAAAATTTTGATGTATTTATAGAAATTAGTAAGGATCAAGTAATTTTTATGGATGAAAAGCTACTAACGGTCCCATACAGTATTCACTCAATAAATGCAAAAAATGGTGTCAAAACAGGAACCATTATTTATTTCTCTGGAACAGAAGTACCTCCTGGATGGCTTCTATGTGATGGTAGTACATTTCCAAACAATCAATACCACTCTAGATTAAAAGCAATATTAGGAACAAATGCTACACCAGATTTAAGGGCTATCTTTTTAAGAGGAGCTGGAGAATCAGGAAACAAGTCTGTTCCTGGAATAACCAGTCAAACTATAAAATATGATGCTGGATCTTTAGGAACATATCATATTGATCGTCTTAGAAGTCACAAGCATATATTTAATTCCTTAACAGGTAGTCCGAATGATGATCAAAATACAGATCATTGGACGGGAAAAAAAGCTTTAAGTCCTGGAAGGTATGAATTTCAATATTTCTTGCAACGTGTGAATGATGGTTCAATGACTTCAGGTGGAGCAATGAAAGTGGCGGACGGATCTACCACAGGTGCTGTTGAAAAAGTTGCTGGTTGGTTTTCCTGGGGTGCTTTAGATAATTCAAATCTGCCATACATATTTGGATCTAATGGAGGAGATTATAGTGTTTTTGTAGATCCACATCAACATCGTGTTTATGGGAAAACCTGGAATGATCCTTTTAATACGCCTTCAGACACATCCTGGGCTATGCCACCTCCTGCAAAAAACAATGAAACATCACCAGTTTGGTATGCAGTAAATTACATTATAAAAATATAAGATAGAATATGAGAAATGTTTTTATATACCTTATTTTATTAGTAATACAAACATCTATTGCTCAAACAAGGGTAACTTCAACAGGAATTTCTGTTCGTGCTATTGCAAGGAGTGAATCTAGGACAAGTCTTTCTAATCAAACAAATTTGGATATTAATCTAAAATTATATGCCCTTGAAAATTCTCAGAAAAACTACATCTTGCAAAAAACAGGTGTTGTAAGCACAGATAATTTTGGGCTTTTTTCCTATGTTATTACTCTAAGTGAAAATGATTTTTCACTACTAAAAACTTTTGATGTCTACCTGGAAATTTCAGGAAATGGAGTTATTTACGTAGATGAAAAACTACAAACAGTTCCATTTGCAATTCATACTATTTCTGCTCAAAATGGGTTTCAAACAGGTGCAATAATACCTTTCGTGGGCGCTACCGCACCTGATGGTTGGCTCATTTGTGATGGTAGCACATTTCCAGAAGATGATTATCACGGAAAATTAGTTTCTATATTAGGATCTAATAGAACTCCCAACCTAAAAGCAATGTTTGTTAGAGGGGCAGAATCGCAAACGGTACCTCAGCTAGGAGGCAACAGCGGAAATAGTAACTTTGGTGCTAATGGTAAGACCTATAATGGAGGGGAGTTAGGCACCTATCATATTGATAGGTACAAAAGCCATAGTCATGTAATCAACTCCTTAACTGGAAGTCCTGCTGATGATGCTGATCCATCTCATTGGACAGGAAGTAAAATTTTAAGTCCAGGAAGTTATCAATTTCAATATTTTGTACAGAGAGTTGCTGATGATGCAATACAGGGTTCATGGAATAATGGAAATTCAAAAAAGATTGCAGATATAAGTTCCACTTCGGTTGGAGGAAGGATAAAAGCAAATGCAGGTAGGTCATATGACGGAGTAGAAACAGGTTCTTATATATATAATAGTGGAGGAAATAAAGAAGTGGAAATTGATGTGTCTAAACATCAACACCGGTTTTATGGAAAAACATGGTATGAACCCTATGTAACACCAGCAAATCCAACGAGTGTTGCAGCCAATCCTCCCAGTAAAAGTGAATCTGAAACAGCCCCCGTATCATACCTTGTTAATTACATTATAAAAATATGACACCTTTATTTTGAAGAAATTATATTTAATACTCATATTACTTCCATTGATTGGTTTTTCTCAAGCTTCAAGAGGTGGAAAACATATTATTGAAACCGCTGGTAACAGTGTTTCTAATTTGTCCATTCAGACTACAACACAAGCATCGGGTACACTTACGATTAATAAAGTAAGCTTAACAGTTGGACAGTCTTTTTTAGGGGTAAACAATGCTCCACTTACCCAATCAAATCCTTCATCATTTACATTAAATTATTCTATGGCATACCAAAGAGATTTTGGTTATCCCTGGGGGATTTTTTATTCTTTTAACACGTTTTCAGATGAATATATAACTATTTCAAAGGGATATTACTCTGATAAAGTCAAACTAAACTGGCAAATATTAGATAATCAAGAAAAAATTGAAAGTATAAAAATTTATCGTACCACTGATATCGATTCTGAAACCCCAGCTTGGGGAAATTCTATCGCAAGTTTATCACCAACAGCAACAACCTATGAAGATACAGATATTGATGGAGGGATATTATATCGTTATAAAATTCAAGTTGTTGCCACAAGTAATTCAGGGTTAGTTGAAACGCTAAAATATGTTGGGTACATTACAGGTGTTGGATTTAGGAATCCAACGGGAATTATTACCGGTGGAGTTGAATATAAAGGAGGCACACCAGTGAAAGGTGTTACAATCACTGCTGCTGCAGACGGACAAGTAACCAGTGCAGGAAACTCTGTTTTAATTCCAGCAGATAATCATGTTCTAGTTGAGACATTTCATGAAAATATCGCTGATGAATTGACAATACAAACGTGGATTAAACCACAATATGCCTTTAATGCTAATGATTTACGACTTTTTAAAATAAAAAGTGATGGTGGAGAATCTTTAGAAGGTAAACTTACCGTTGCTGATAATAAATTAACAATTAAAGTTGGAACTCATTCAATGACACTGGAAAACTATATTCCCAGTGGTAAAATAAATAATAGAGGTGATGATATTTTGATTTCAGTAAATCAAATGAATCAAGAGTTTACTCATTTGAGTGTTGTTTTAAAAGATAATGAAATACCCAAATATTATATAAATGGTAGATTAATAAATAGTGATTTTGCATCCAATATGAATGCGATAAAAGATGTTGGAAATCCAGATATTGTTTTTGACACCTCTACCTCAACTCTACAAATTTCTTCAAATTCAAATGGGAATGGTCAAAAGTGGATTCAACTTCAAATTGGTGGGGAATTAGCTGCTTATATTGATGAATTTAGATTATGGAGTAAAGCAATTGAAGATATTGATATCTATAATAATTATAAAGGATATCTCAGGGGGAATGAATCTGGTTTGCATAGTTATTTACGTTTCGATGAGGGCGCAGGTAAGATTGCTTATGATTTGGCCTATATACGTTTTGATTTCAATAAAAATAATGGAGTTTTTACCAATACAACTTCTTCCTCCATCAGTTGGGGTATAGGTTCTGAAAATATTCCCCGAGCCGATCAGCTTGGGATTACTGGGGTGACTGATGATAATGGTAATTATATTATAGCTTCTATTCCCTATGGAGGTAGTGGTGAGACGTTTAGAATTACTCCTTCACTTGGAGTTCATGAATTTAGCCCCTCTCAAGAAATAGTATACGTTGGCGTGGGTAATGAAGTTACCAATAATATTGACTTTGAAGATGTCTCATCATTTAATTTTAATGGAAGGGTAGTATATGATTCAAGGGGGGTTTTTCCTCCTGGTCCCTCAACAGATGATATTGTAGGAGATGTGACTGAGAATGAAGCCTATAATGCTTATATATATAACAATGTTAAATATCCTTTTGGTGAATATTGGTTAGAAGATCAATTTGCTGGAACTACTTCGTCCACAATTATAAACGCACAAAAAAGATTAAAGCGGTATGCTCCCATTCCGTTGCAAGGAGCCAATGTTTACATAGATAATCAATTAGTGTTAGATCAAAACAACTTACCTATTGAATCCGATAACCTGGGTCGTTTTAATATTCAAGTCCCTATTGGAAATCATACAATTTCGGTTAGAAAACAAAATCATACTTTTTTACATGGGGGGTATTATCCAAAAAGAGACTCAATAAACGAATATGGAACTGTACGATATGAATACAATTATGAAAACTTCTTTGAAGACAATGATTCTGAAATTGTATTTATCGATAACACAAAGGTAAATGTTGTTGGTCGCGTAGTTGGTGGAACTTATGAAAGTGAGAAGCTTATCGGATTTGGATTTGATGGGCCTAAATCTTACCAGGTTTCTTCTACTGCTGAAGCAGATTTTTATACTTCAAATAATAACATCGGAACGGCTTCTATAACTTTAGGCTATAGGGCTCCTGGTGCTACAACCATAACATCTGAATTTAAAACTACAATTGGCACAAATTCACAAACAGCAGAATATAGGGTATCACTTTTACCCTTAGTATATGAATTAAATCAAGAAGATTTGGTTATAGGGTCTCAAACTGGGTCAATTCAAAGATTTTTGTCCTCAGGAGAAATTTTAAATTTTTCTACAATCACACCTGAAACAAAAAGTTATTATGTTATCGAGGAAGATACTATATCAACTTCCTTACCCTATAATTATGAAAAGAAATTTACTTACAGGTCTACACCAAATGTTGCTGTTTTAGATCAAGAATATGAAACTGAAATTGAAATTGAAGGGAGATCCTACACGGTTACAACTACAGTAAACAACCCTTCACAAACAGCCTTTTACAAACAAGGCTTTAAATATTCTTTAGAGTTACAAAAACAAGAACAGTATTATAATTATGAAAAGCCCCTTGCCGATCAATTATCAATTGTTCCAGTTACTGATGGTGAAATTATTGTAACAAACAATCTTGCAGATGCTAGACAAGGTGGGCAAAAAATTTCTAAAAATCCAGATGATGAAAGTAAAATAACATACACTTTTATTGCAGGATTTCCCAATGTGGATTTAACACAGAATTTTCAATCCATAATGAATATAACTTACAGGTTAAATGATAACGATTATATTGTAAATAATTACATTCAGCCTGGTATTATATTGGGATCTAAATCAGCTGGAGGTACAACTTTTAGCACTGCAGGACCTGAAATCCCAGATATTATTTTAAGAGACCCACCCGGTAGTGAAAGTTCAGCTACTATAGAAAGTGGATCTTCAATTTCAATATCAAAAAAACTTAATCTCGGGACTTCTGTAGGTGTTGATTTCTCAATTGGAGCAAAAGTTGGATTAAAAATAGGAGCCGGAGGAGGTCTGGTAGGGCCATTTACAGAAACTGAATCCTATTCTCAAAACACATTTGGATTAGCCGTTGGGTTCGGTACTAATAATGGAACTGATTTAACACAAACCTATACATTTAATCAAGCTATATCTACAAGTGATAATCCAGATTGGGTAGGCAGTGATGCTGATGTTTACATAGGGACATCTTCAAATCAATATTATGGGTTAATGTATAATATTGTTCCAACAACTGGTCAAATTAGAGATGCAACAGATAATTCAGTATTATCAATCCCAACCACAGTTGTTTCTGGGACTTCAACAACTACAGTATATATTACTAAACAAAAAGCACTGTTTTTTACACCTGGAGAGGATAAGACAGTCTTTAATTATTCACAATGGCAAATTTTAAATGAAATAATCCCTGAGTACCAGGAAATATATGACAATTATGATTGTATAGTAAACAATACTCAAGGTTGCCCAATTACAATAAGTGGAGATTTAAAGCCAAAACTTTGGTATTCCTCTCAAGTAAATCTTTGGAAAAGAGTAATACTTTTAAACGAATCTCAAAAATACAAAGCATATAACGATAAATCTTCAATCAAAACAGAAGTGTTAGCTAGAATTGAAGATTTCAGAGATTTATCTGGCAACCCTACAGCTTCTTATACTAAATTAAGTCAGTTATTGGAAAATACATTTTCTGAAGTAATATCTTTCGATGCAGGAGTAGGAAGTATCTCCAGGTCTGTTCAGACCCAAAAGACAGATGCAAATGAATTCACCTTTAATTTTGACATAGAAACAACATTTGCATCTGAAAATTTATTGGACGTAGGTGGTACAGGTTTAATTGTAAATTTCAAATTAGATGCAGGATTTTCCACAGAGCAAACGATAACAGATACACAAGTGAATGACTTAACTGTAAGTTATAATCTAATAGATAATGATGATTATAATAAACTTAGTGTTGATGTTGTAAACGCATTAGATGGAAATGGACCTATATTTATCACCAAAGGTGGGGAGACTTCCTGTCCTGTTGAGGAAGCAAGTTTATCTTACTTCTTTAACCCTACTACACAAGTTGTTTCAGGAACTTCAACTGCAACAATAACCTACCTTGATCAGGCTGATCGTATTGAGCTTTCTAGAGGAACTGTTGCTATTGAGGACCCTTTCATTTCTGCTGAATCTCTTTCAATTACAGGTGTTCCCTCTGAAGACGCAGCAGAGTTTATACTTACTTTAAGAAATAATTCAATTTTGGAAGCTGAGGAGTCTAATTTTATTCTTTATTTAGATCAAACATCAAATCCAAATAACGCTATTGTTAATTTAGATCCAGTTGGAACTCCATTTTATTTGGTTGGTGGTGAAAGTGTTCAATATACCTTAACCGTAAAAAAAGGAAGTAATAGTGTTTTTGATTACAATAATTTAAAAATTGTATTCGAATCTGCATGTGATGATGACCTTTCCGATAGTATTTTGATTTCAGCAGGTTTCTTAGAATCTTGTTCTAAGGTAACTCTGGCTGAACCTAGTAATAATTGGGTGAAAAATGTTGAGAATACAAGCCCTGGTGGTTCATCTGCTCCACTAGGTATTAAATTAACGGAATTTGATAGTGATTTTGCAGGTTTGGAAAAAATCATTTTGGAGTATCGTGCTTCAGGATCACCAACTTGGACTAAATTACAAACCTATACTCCAAGCGCAACCGTTTATAATGCGCTAATAGCAGGAGGTGAAACATCAGTTACATCTTTTACGACAAATATTACAGAACTCACATACAACTGGGATATTGTTGCCAATGGCATTTCTAATGGAGATTATGAATTGAAAGCAACTTCCTATTGCGTTAATGAAACTGAATATGAATCTGAAGTTATAAGTGGAAAAATTGATCTCAATAGCCCTGTGCTTTTTGGTACACCTGAACCAACCGATGGAATTTTATCGATCGGTGAGGATCTCATGGTACGTTTTAGTGAAGATGTTAAATCGAACAGCACCTTGACACGATATGATGTATTGGTTCAAAAAAATCAACTCCCTGTTGAACATGAAACTTCATTAGCCTTCAATGGTTCAAATAATAAAGGTGTTATTGAAAACCCATATTTAAAAAATAATAGTATAAGTTTTGAGTTTTGGTTGAAAAACACAACCACATCTCTTGGTTATCTTCTTAGTCAAACAGATGGTTTAGCAATCAAGGTTTCAAATAATCAGATGGTGTTTGAATTAAACTCAGCCAATTCGATTTCTGCTTCAATTGCTACTGATGGTTCCTACCATCATTATACTTTATCATATAATTATGAAACGGGAACTACCCAAATTATTGAGGATGATAATGTAGTTCGTTCGCAATCACTTGCAGCCAATATACAACTTGAAAATAATAATTCACTTGTTTTAGGAGAATCTACATTTACAGGAAATATTCATGACTTTAGAATTTGGAATACTGTAATAAGCAGGGAAACATCTATAGCAAATAAGAATAAACTATTCAATGGCAACGAAAGAGATCTATATGGCTATTGGCCTATGGATGATGGAAATGGAACACTTGCAAAAGACAAGGCTCGATTTAAGCACATACAATTATCTAATGTAAATTGGGATATTTTCCCCAAAGGAACAGCATACAACTTTAATGGTTCCTCATATTTACGATTGAATCAAACCTCAAAAGTTGTGATTACAAAGGATATGGATGCTACTATATCCTTCTGGATGAAAACAAGTGCGTCAGGAGGAACTCTGCTTTCCAATGGATATGGCGACACAACTGATGATGTGATGGCTAATGGATATAGAAATAAGTGGGCTATTAGCTTAAATGGTTCTGGAAAACTAGAATTAAAAGCAGAGAATGAAAATTATTTATTTAGTGATACACGTTTAAATGATAATAGTTGGCACCATGTTTCAATGGTTGTTCGTAGAAACGGAAATTTATCTATGCGTGTGGATGGAGCGCAAACAAAGAGTTATGCAGTAAATGAAATAGGAGGCTTCTCTGGAAGTGGTATTTTTGTTGGAGTCAAAGGGCAAATTGACAGTAATTCAAACCTCTCGGTTTCTAATTATTACACGGGGTTAATCGACGAATTGCGCATCTGGAATATTTCAAGAAATGCAACTCAAATTGATGGGGATCAGTATCATGAAATTGACCCCCAAACACTTGGGCTAAAATTATATGTACCATTCAATGCACCTTCTCAGGCCAATACAAATGGACCTAAATATTATTATCCATATAACAGCATTCTTAATTATAGTGATTATGCTGTGATGTCATCAGGTAGCACAGCCTTTTCGAACACAACTCCTGCTATCACAGCCATGAGACCAACAGAAAGACTAATTGTTGATGGCATTATAAACGGAGATCAAATTCTATTACAACCCAGAATAACCGACTGGGCAAGTATCGAAGAAAAGGTTGCTTATGTAACAGTTGCCAATATCTACGATATGGCAGATAACCGTTTGGAGTCTCCTGTAACTTGGACTGCTTTTATAAATAAAAATCCATTATCATTCTTCATGGAAGGTGAAGATCAAACCATTGTATTTGAAAAACCAGTGGGTGAATCAGCTCAAGTAGAGTTCACTTTAGTAAACCGTTCAGGAACTCAACAGCAATATAACATAACAACGCCTTCTTGGATGACAATAGATGCACCTGCAGGTACCATTGGTCCTAATTCAACAATCAAGTTAACAGGATCTATTAGCGCTGAAATTTCTGCAGGTATATATGATGAAGATGTTGTTGTTACCAACCCTGGATTTAACTTTGATTTAAAGCTATTATTTAATCTAAGAGTTACAGCTAACGAGCCCGATTGGAATTTTGATCCAAATAAGTATTCTCACTCAATGATAATTATTGGAAAAATAAATATAGGAGGTAATAATAGTAACGATACATTTGATAAAATCATAGCTAATTTTGAGGGTGAAACTAGAGGAGTTGCAACGCTTGAATATGATGCTGATTATGATGACTATTTTGTCTTTTTAACAGTTTACGGAAACCCAGCAGAAACAGAAAACATAACTTTTGAGGTTTGGGATGCTTCAGCTGGAAGAGTGAAAAATGCAACTATAGATGGTAACGCAAGTCAACTGTTCACTACCAATGCTATTTTAGGGAACTTCCAAACTCCTGTAGTGTTTAGTAATACAAATAATGAGACGCAATATTTTGATTTAAATGAAGGATGGACATGGGTGTCTTTTAATGTTAATGATGCTGATTTTAATGATCTTGATGCATTATTCAATAATTTGACGCTTAATACTTCTGATCAAATTAAATCCATAAGTCAATTTGATAATTATGAAGTCAATCAGGCAAGTTCAACTCTTTCTGGTTGGGATGGTTCAATTTCTAATGGAGGTGGTTTGAGCACAACAGTGATGTACAAAATTAAAATGACCGAAGCTCAACGATGGAGTATTAATGGATCAAAAGTAGATTTAAGTTCATGGAGTTATAATATTTCAACAGGGTGGAATTGGTTACCCTATGTGGTTCCAAAAAATGTTCCCATTGATGATGCTCTTGCAAATTATAATCCTTCCTCAGGAGATCTTATTAAATCACAAACACAATTTGCTATCTACGATGGTAATTTAAGTCGTTGGAAGGGGAGTTTGTCGTTCATGTTCCAAGGACAAGGATATATGCTTTATTCTACTAATGGCAACAACAGTTTTAGTTACCCAACCTATTTAGGTCTAACGTCAAAACAAAATTCAATTGGTGGTAAAGATCAGATCAAATCAGAGCCAATAAATCCTTTATTTGCAGTTTATCCAAATACGATGAATGTCATTGGAAAAGTAATTGGAGAGTATGATACTATACTGTTTAAAAATCAAGAGGGTGAATTGGTCGGACAAAGTCCAATACAGGACGAAGACGGGATTAAGATGGTTTACGCAACAATTTATGGTAGAGGTCAAGAACAAATCTATTTATATGGTGTTAAATCAGATCAAGAATCTCTCATAGAAAACAATATAGAGTTTGTGAGCAACGGTCTATTGGGAACCATCCAAGATCCATATGTTATTGGAGAATATGAGCAAATTGAAAAAACGCTCCAGGTATATCCAAACCCATTTGATCAGGCAATTTATGTAAGTTTTGATGCCAAAAATGAAAACCGAGATGCTATTATCAAAGTTTATGACATGAACCATAAACTATATTTATCCAAACCTATAGAGATTTTAGCAGGGCAAAACAACTATGTGCTTTATCCTGAGATTCAACAACAGGGTTCTTATGTTGTACAAGTTTTAATTGATGATAAAGTCTTTTCGTCTATCGTAATTAAAAGGTAATTGCAAGAGTGAAAAAATTAAAATTATTTTTTGCTTTGATATTATTTGCTGAAAATCTTTTGGCTCAGCCCACATGGAGTGTAACACCTTCAGACTTTCAATATAATATGACCATGATTACAGAACTGAATGTTAATGGTACTTATTTGCGTTCCACAAACGATGTAATAGGTGCTTTCTCAGGCGGTATTTGTAGGGGTGTTGCTCAGCCAATATATAATGCTGATAGAGATAAATATTACGCCTATTTAACCGTCTATAGTAATGGTCCTGGAGATGTGATCAATTTTAAAGTATATGACAGCTCTACTGGTGTGGAAACAAATATTTCAAGAACTATAACTTTTGCTCCTGACGCTTCTGTTGGATCACAATTTCAACCTCTGGTAGTGGCTGATCCAGCGCTTAGAAGCGAAGCTGAACTTATAACCTTTGGATTCGATGGGGTAACCTATAATGCCCTTGAAATTGAAGGATATACACTTAATTTCTTTATTGATAGTTCTACTTATGATATAACTCAACTCGATCCAATCTTCACAGTGAGCCCAGGAGCAAAAGTTTTTATAAATCAAATTGAACAAACCTCAGCAGTTTCAGAAACGCTTGATTTCAGTAATGATATTGTTTATCAAGTACTATCTGAAGATAAAACATTGCTTAATGAGTTTACTATAACCGTAAAAGAGCCAGTCTCTACAAACACAAGTGCAGGTTCTGGCGGTGCTTCCATATCCTTAGGTGGAGGTAATGTTTTATTAGGGGGCGCCACTGTAATTACTGATGTGGTAACTGTAACTGCGACAACCACAGAAACAATTTTGGTTTCTACTGGTGGAGGTGGAGGTGGTGGAGGCGGTTCAAAAAATGATCCAGATTTTTTAATTACCCAATCAGATGATACAACAATTGTTTCTGAAGATGGTTTAGAGGATATTATTGTAGTTAACATCTTGTCTAAACCCTTTAATGATGTTGTTTTGGATATTGAAGTTAGTGATTCTACAGAGGTTGAACTTAGCTCTAAAAGAATAATTTTTAATAAGGATGATTGGTCAACCCCCCAGTTGCTTACTGTGAAGGGAGTTGATGATGAATTAGTAGACGGAAATTCCTCAACAGAACTTCGTTTTTTTATTGTTGATAGTTTATCCTACAATCCCTACGATAACATAGATGATAAGTATGTAACTGTATTAAATATTGATGATGAGTCTCTTCCAAATTTTATGCTTTCTGAATCAGAGAACACCACTATTGTTAATGAATCTGGAACTACTGATCAGATAGGTATATCACTAACATATCCCCCTTCAGATGAAGTTCTTATTGAAGTTTCAAGCATACCATCAGATGAGATAGAATTGAGTGTAACAAATCTTTCATTCGATTCGACTAACTGGAATTTAGAACAGTTTATAACGGTTAAGGGTATTGATGATGAGCAAGATGATGGTGATCAGTCCGTTACCATAACTTTTGAAATTTCATCTGATTCAAGTGCATCAGAATACCTCGAGGTGACTTCTCAAAATGTTATAGTAGTTAATGAAAATATATTTAATCCTCCAATTGTTCCAATTCCTGTTTTTTATAAGAAAGATGCAGTATGTTATAATGGAGGTGCAATTAAAGCTGTCTATCCTGTTGATGGAACATCTGTGTCTCTAAATTTAAATGGACAAAAAATTGCTGAAAAATCAATCGTTAATGGAGAAGTGATTTTTTCTGATTTAGAACAAGGCACCTATGTTGTTGGATTAAATGATACCGTTAAAATTATTAATGTTGGATTAGATGAATAATATATTAAAGATTATTTTGGTTCTTACTATATTTACTATAATTATCAATAGTTGTAAAAAAGAGGATGAAGCAAATCCTTGTGAATTAGTTGTGCAAGACGACTTTGAGTTGGTCCCTTAAATAAAAACACATGAAAAAAATTATACTATTACTGATATTCCTTTTTGTATCGTTAGCTCACAGTCAAGTTGGGATTGGCACTACCTCTCCAGATGCTTCTGCAGCTTTAGACATACAATCATCGTCGAACAATAAAGGGATATTAATACCTCGCTTAACTCAGGCTCAGCGTAATGCAATTGCTGGACCTGCAACAGGATTAATGATTTTTCAAACCGACGGAAACGTTGGTTTTTATTTTTATGATGGTTCCTCTTGGGAAGATTTAGGCCAAGTAAAAACAGTAAATGGAACAGCACCGGATGCTAATGGAGATATTCCCCTTACATTTCTAGCAACACAAACAGGAACTCAAGCCCAAAGAACTGCAACTGCAAGTCCAACAGATGGATTAGTTCATATCGTAACAGGTGACGGTGGTGAAAATGGTAAAGTGTATATATATTCTACTGGGCTGGCTACATGGACCCTTTCATCCGCATTTTCTACCCCTAATTTAGATCAAGTTACAGATGTTGGGTCGTCTACAACGAATAGTATCATGGTTGGTGGGGTTACTGTTACTTCTAATTTATCTGTTAGCGGTGATACAACTCTTGGAAATGCGACTTCAGATGATTTAACAATTACAGCGAGCTTAGCATCAGACATTGTGCCAGATGCAGATAATTCAAGAAACTTAGGAAGTAGTTCTAATAACTTTGACACAATAAACACTTTAAATTTAACTGGTAATGCCGCATTAACAGTAAGTTCTACGGGGGTATTGACTTTGAATAGCTCAGCCACTGGAACGCCAACCATTAGTCTACAACAAGGAGCATCAGAAGTTGCTGGAGTGGGTTCAGCTACTTTTTTTGTAGGTGATAGTGGTGCTGGAGATCATTATTTCTTCCCGAATCAATGGAATGTTTCTGATATTCCAGGATATGACAACACAAAATTGAGTGTTCTAGCTACCAGTCCAACTGTAACCCCAAACGAATTAGTTTTTTTAAATGCTGATTCACTTGTTTCACTTACTCTTTCACAAACTACACAATTTGATAATTCAACACCAAATGGAATTTTAGTAACTGATGGCAGTTTTACTGTATCAGGGACTTCCGCTACTTTTAAAAATGATTCTTTTCAAGTATATGGTAGTGCCACAGATTCTATAACCATAGAATTAGGACTATCTGGAGGTGAAGATGCCATTCGTATGAATGCACGATTAGACAGTAGTATAGAATTAACTACAGGCTCAAGTTATGCTATTGGAACGCAAACCAACACACTTCTAACCACCTATACACAATTTGTAGATGCGGGAAATAGCAATGACCTTATATTAAACACATCTGATGCCAATGGGGATGTGTTATTTACTGTTAATGGAGCCACTAAGGCAGGTATTAATTCTTCTACATTTTATGTAGGGGATTATGGTTCACTTTATTATAACTTTCCCGAAATAAGTACCTTACCAGCTACCCCTGCCAATCAGGTATTGGCTTATACAGACACAAACACCTTAACTTTTTTAGCCAATGCTGCACTTCCCAGTGGAACCAGAACAGGGCAAAGTCTTAGATACAATCAAGTGAGTTCAAGTTGGGAGAAAAGTGATGTTTTGTTAATTGACACTGATGGGATTGATGTCTCAGGTATTGTTTCTGCTACAGGTCTTGAAACAACTTCTTCAACCTTAGAGATGAGTACTAATTCAAATGAGATGTATCTAAGAATTACAAGTACAGGAGTTGCATTAAATGATAACACAAATTTACCGGGTGATTACAGTACTGCTTTTGGTATTGACGCTTTAAATACAAATGCTTCATGGAATACTGCTTTTGGTTATGATGTTTTATCTGATGCATCTTTAGGAGGAGGTGCTAGATATAATGTTGCAATTGGAACAAACGTATTAAATTCCCTAACTAATGGTTACAATAATATTGGAATAGGCTCAAGCAATGTAATGGTTTCATTAACAACTGGAAATAATAATATTGGAATTGGACAAAATGCAATTAGAACTAATGTATCAGGTAATAATAATGTTGCTATAGGTAATGTTGCATTAAATAATTCTACTGGAAGCAATAATGTTGCAATTGGTTATTATTCTTTAGGTGATTATGCTATGCCAAGTGGAAATAACACTGCAATAGGATATCAATCTGATGTAGGGTCATCTGGTGTAACAAATTCTGTTGCCCTGGGTGCTAATGCTATTGCAACAACAAGTAATACAATTCAACTAGGAGATAGCACAATTAGTTTAGTTAATACCTCAGGAGTAGTTTCAGCTACAGGGTTAGTTGATAATTCACTTGGAAGTAAAAATGAAATTTTAATAGTTGGTGATAATAATAGAGTTATTTCTACAGATGTCCTAACTATTGATGACGTAAATAATAGAATAGGTATTGGAACTACAACACCAGAAAGAGCCCTTCATATGTCATCTGACACTGAGTTTTATTCTTCAATTAAAGTTGATCAATATGCTAATAGTGCAGATGGACCTGATATTTTATTAAGTAAAGCTAGAGGCACAAGAAGTTCTCCAACTGCAAACTCAAATGGTGATGAACTTGGAAAGTATATGTTCTATACTTACGACGGGTCAAGCTTTATTCCTGTTGGAGCTATAAGAGTAAAATCTGTTGTAAGTGCACCCAACTATGGTTCTGATTTGGAATTTTTCACTTCAACTGACGCAGAGGTAAAACCAGAAGCCGACACCCCTCGATTAAAAATTAAAGCTGATGGTGATTCAGAATTTTCTGGCACAGTATCTGCTACTGGATTTGAAACTTCAGGAACGGTTACTGCAAATAGTGCGACAATTAGGTATGATTTAAGTGTTGAGGGAGATATCACCTATGGTGGCTCTATTTCTAATTCTTCAGACAGACGTGTAAAAGAAAATTTTGAAAACATTAATAATGCCATATCGATTATTGATCAAATAAACCCACTCAAATACAAGAAGTTTTCTAATATTCAAAAACTGGGTAATTCTTGGGAAGAATATGGATTTATAGCTCAGGAGATAAAAAAAGTATTACCAATACTTGTAAAACAAGGGAATACATCTGAAAACTTACTTAGTATAAACTACAGAGGTTTTATACCTATTCTTACTAAAGCTATTCAAGAACAACAGGTCATAATTGAAAATAATAAATCAGAAATTCAGGAATTAAAACAAGTAGTTGAAGATCTTAAGCAATCTTTTTTAGAATTGTCAAACAGCTTAAATAATCAATAGATCAATCTTTCTAAGAATTGAATTTTATAATTATGCTGATTCGAAAACTTATATATATTTTATTTTTTGTTGCTACAAATACAATATTTGCGCAAACTACTTTGAGCATTGGGGCAAATGAAGAATTAAGTATAGAGAATGGTGGCATTCTAACGATTAATAATACCCGTTTTGAACCTACGGCAACAGTTAGTTTCTCAAACACAACAATTTCTGAAGCTACATCCACAGGAAATACTGCTGCAATAACCAATATAAACAAGGTTTTAGTTGCTTCTAGCCCAATAAATAATTATACAGGCAACATAACAGTAAAGTATACGGCAGCACAACTGAATGGTTTATCGCCTACTGATTTGAAAGTATCTTTTTTTGACCTGATATGGAATCCATCTGCCACAAGTACAGTAAATGTAACTGCCAAGACCGTTCAATCAAGCTTTTCAAACATCACAATTAACGAAATTACGCTACAAGCGACCGATTCAAACTCAAGTTCTAGCTCTCCAACTTCATCAACAAATACAAGTAGCGGAGGAGGAGTATCTGTTAATCCTGATCGTGATGGTGATGGAATCCCAAACAGTTTAGATGCTTTTCCTGACGATCCAATTGAGTGGCAAGATAACGACGGTGATGGTTTAGGTGATAATCAAGACCCTGATGATGATAACGACGGTGTGAGTGATCTTGTTGAAGGATTATGCTTTACTGATCCAAAAGATCCTAATGATATTCCTGGAGATTATGATGAAGATGGTATTTTGAATTGTTTTGATGAAGATGATGATCAAGATGGCTATCCTGATGAAGATGAAATAGAATGTGGCTCCGATCCTTTAAATGAATTAGACAAACCCTTAGACACAGATAACGATTTATTAGCAAATTGTGTTGATCCTGATGACGATAATGATACATATCTTGATGAAGATGATGCATTTCTATTAAATGACGCCGAATGGTTAGATACGGATGGAGATGGTATTGGTAATAATGAAGATCTAGACGATGATAATGATTGCTACAGTGATATTCTAGAAACAACTTATGGATCTGATTCTGAAGATGCATTAAGCATTCCGATGGATCAAGATTTGGATTGTATTCCAGATGCTATTGATGACGATGACAACAACGATGGATATCCAGATGATAAGATATTGATATCAACATTTTTCTCACCTAACAGTGATGGAATCAATGATTATTTTGAAATAGTTAATATTCAAAATTTTTCTAATAATGAGGTTTCTGTTTTCACTCGTACAGGTTTCAACATATTCAATGCGAAAAATTACCAAAACAATTGGGCAGGAATCCATAATAATATTCCATTGCCAGAGGGTAGTTATTATTATCGGATTGACATAGATGGTAACGGTTCTATAGATTATGAAGGATGGCTTTATTTAACTCGATAGGGATGAAAAGATTATTATACATCTTACTCTTACTGGTACCCATCCTTTCTTTTGGGCAGCAGGAGAGTTATTATACGCTCTATCGCTACAATATGAATGTGATTAATCCCGCCTTTGCAGGAGCTGAAGGAGCCAATGTCTTTTCGTTTACTTCAAGGGGGCAGTGGTCCTCTATTGAAGACGCCCCTTCTACCTTAGCCTTTGCCTATTCTTCTGCTAGAGAAAACAATGTGGGGCTTGGTATTTCACTGGTTTCAGACAAAGTGTTTGTGGAACAACAGACCTTTGCCTATGTAGATTTTTCTTACAAGCTTGATATGGAAAGCACTCAACTTTATCTAGGTCTTAAGGCAGGTGGTAATTTCTACAGTGCCGACCCCAGTCAACTTTCTACTTATGGCTTTATCTCAGACCCTGTTCAAAAACAACTTTCTAGCTTTAACCCCAACATAGGTGCAGGAATGTTTATAAAAGGGGATGTCTTTTGGGCTTCTTTTTCCATCCCAAGGTTTTTCAATGTAATAAGGGATCGTGAAATAGTTGTTATAGCAAAAGACAGATCTCATACTTATCTTGGAGGTGGAGTTGACTTATCAATTGGGTCTGACCTTTTACTTAAACCCTCACTTATGCTAAGAAAGGTTAAAGGACTTCCTATTACAACAGATGTAACCACAATGGTTAGTTGGCAAAATCGATTTGATTTTGGAGTATCTTATCGTTCTAGCAGTGCTTTTTCTTTGCTTTCCGTGCTCTCTCTCAATACCTTTGATATTGGGTATGCTTATGAAACCCCTGTAGTAAGTTCACTGTCACAACTCAACCTAAAAACACATGAAATTGTGTTTAGAATACATCTCGGCGATGGAAATCAAACATCCAAAGCAGAACCGGAGAGCCAAGAGAGCTCCATCACGTATCCACACAAACCCCAAACAACTCGTCCCTAAAACCACTAACAGAAATCTCAGGATTAAGGCAATAATATCAATGGATTACAAGGGATTTGAATTGTGTCCATTGGTGTAAAAGAAAAACCCTCCGCATGGGAGGGCTATTTTTATAAAAAATTATTGCAAGGTCCCTGCAGATTCCATTATTAGCAAGGCTTTTTCACCTTCAATTTTGAAAAGATTTCCCCACTGTCCATTAACTGTAGGACCATCCTTAGTGTTGGAAGTCCATTTACCATATGCTATAGCAATATTATTTCCCAAATATTTATAGCCTAATATATTTGCATTTAAAACATCTCCATCTGTAAAGCTTTCCGTTTCTTTGATTTGTTGACGTCCTATTATGATATCCTCTTTCGAATTTACATTTTGAATACCATTTTCTGTGAATAATAAAGAGATCCCTTCACTATTTTTAACATTATAATTACTAACGTAACTCCCTACAGATTCTTCAATTTTTCCAAAATGGGGTTCTTCAGAAACTATAGATACTTCCAAAACAGATAATTCTTTTGAAGGCATAAGTTCTGTACTTGCTCTATGTGCAGACTCCATTAAAAACTTAATTTGATCATTCTCATATTTAAATACATTTCCCCATTTCCCTTGTTCTATAATTTCATTCTGTGTATTCAATATTCTAAACCTTCCAGTTCCTAAATAAATATCCTCTGAAACAGATCGAGTTTGAATTACTTCAACTTCTATATGGCTATCTTTAAAATCACTTTCGCCAGAAAAAGTTTTTAAAAACCCTTCTTTAATATTATTCTTACCTACTATTGGGCTTAGAGGATTCGAAATAATTCTAATTGCATCATCTGTGAACTCCTCAGAAATTTTCATGGCATCACCTTGATTCCATTCACTCGAAAATCTTTGCATAGATTCTTTCATTAAAATTTCTGCACTAGGCTTTGAAACAAGTGTCTTTTTGTTTTTAACCTCTGCACATCCAAATGTGATAATTATTGAAAGTACTAATAGATACGTTTTTTTCATTGCTTATTTTTTAATTAACATGTCAGCAATATAGAAAGAAAGATTAGATTAGATTATATACCAAATCCATCCACCTTTCCCAATATAAAAACCGTTTTCTAAAACCCATGCCCTTGTGTTTGGATTAAGGATGCCTTAAAAGTTTTGGGGCTATAAAATTGGTTTACCGTACAAATACCGTACAAAAATAAAAAATAAAACCTCTTAACTACTGATTTACAGATATTTGAGAGTTTGTTATGTGGAGAAGATGGGACTCGAACCCACGACCTCTTGACTGCCAGTCAAGCGCTCTAGCCAGCTGAGCTACATCCCCATGTGGACATGATTAATGTTATAAGCACCTAAGAAATTTGGCTAAAATTCCA
>Ga0209654_1000934_pt1 | contig 25564 bp, 19 predicted proteins | sample SaaInl1SG_22_DNA_FD_184646 | JGI IMG/M metagenome (GOLD analysis project Ga0209654, IMG submission 184646) | Marine microbial communities from expanding oxygen minimum zones in the Saanich Inlet - ESP_161SG_22_DNA (SPAdes) (version 2) | ecosystem: Environmental > Aquatic > Marine > Intertidal... | reverse complement strand
CGGACGATTATGCAGCAGGTGGGGATTCGTTTAATTACGATCAGCCTACATTGCAAAATATCAATCAAATGATTCACACTCCAGACGATGAAAATCAGTTGCGTGATATTTGGGGATTGATGTACGCGGGTTTAAACCGTGCAAATTATGTGCTTGAAAATAAAAACAAAACTGAATTTGCTGGTAAAGATGAAGTTATTGCTGAAGCCTATTTTTTACGTGCTTATTTTTCCTTTGAACTCGTTAAGTTTTTTGGAAATGTACCGCTTAAAACGGAAGAACGTGGTGGAAGTACTCGCATTTCTGATGAGCGTATAGCTACTGGCGATGAGTTTTCAATGGAACGTATTGCGGATATACCAACCGCTTATGCAGCCATTGCAGCTGATTTGTTGGAGGCAATTCCAAACCTTCCAGTAACGCAAGACATGCCTTTTGAAGCTACTAAAGGTGCTGCCCAAGCCCTTTTGGGTAAGGTCTATCTGTATCACGGCACCTATGATGCAACTAAGTTTGGCGATGCTGCTGCGACACTTAAACAATTGATAACGAGTGGTCAATATGCCTTGACAACAGGCGATGATTATGCTAAAATGTTTGAAATTGAAGGAGAGAACGGTCCAGAAGCTGTTTTTGAAATTCAATATTCAAGCGTGATGGCGGCAAGTTGGACCAACATTAACGGAAGTAACGGTACCTATTTCCCAAAGTTTAATGGGCCACGTTCACCATATGACGACCCTGTCTATGACGCAGGTTGGGGCTTTTGCTTGCCATCAGTTGCGCTATATGATATGTTCGACGAATCAGATGCAAGACGTGACGTTACATTTTATGACCTAAGAGAAGATCAGGACAGATATTCTCAGGGAAGAGACGATACGGGCTTATTTAACAAGAAATATATGCCACGTAAAGAACCATCACGAGCAGGATCAGATCCATTGAACTATGACAACAACTACCGCGCTATCCGCTATGCTGATGTGCTGCTTATGGCAGCTGAGGCTGAGGCGCAAAGTGGAGGTGCTGATGCCGAAAACTACCTCAATCAAGTAAGAGCACGTGCATATGGCGATAATAGCCAAGATTACACGGCTTCCGAAGGGGCATTATTAGATGCTATCTATACGGAAAGACGTAAAGAATTAGCCGGTGAAGGACATCGCTTTTTCGATTTAGTCCGTACTAAAAAAGCGGCGGCTGCCATTGAAGGATTTAATGAAAATAAAAATGAAATTTTCCCAATTCCACTGATAGAATTGAATTTGGCACTAGCCACAGAGCGTTGGGGACAAAACCAAGGATATTAAAAAATTAACAAAAAAAACAGAGAACAATGAAACGATTAAATAAAGGGATTTACATCCTATCATTCCTACTACTAAGCATTCCTTTTGCTTGTACAGAAGAAGAAGACTTCAGCATTATTGCAGGTCTAGACTTTACCGTAGCAACACTCAACGCCGAGGGTACGAAAACAGGAGTTCTTCCTACTACAGTTCCTGGAGATGGACGTATTGTATATACGGTTGACTTTGGTGATCCAGCTGTTACTGACGACTCTGATGTTTTTCAAACTAGCGGACCTATGGTAAGCTATACCTACCCAGCAGAATCTGTAACATATACCATTACAGTAACGGCAGCTTTAGACGGAAAAGAAGATGTTTCCATTACGAAAGAGCATACGGTTGTATTTGTGGTTGAAGAACCTGATACACCTGACAATCCTTTAGTAGGTACATGGAAGTTGGCTTCTGAGGCAGGTGCTTTAGCAGTTGGCGAGTCTCCAGGGAACTACAACTGGTGGACAAGTGATTCTTCAGTGGTTACAGACAGAGCATGTTTGTTTGACGATGAGTATGTATTTAACGCAGACGGATCATTTAAAAATGTTTTAGGCGCAGATACATGGTTAGAGCCATGGCAAGCTGGTAGCCCAGCAGAAGCTTGTGGTGCTCCGATAGCGCCTCACGACGGAAGTAATGCAGCTACTTGGGAAAGTACTGGTTCTACAATTAAGATTGTAGGTGATGGCGCCTTCCTTGGCTTGTCAAAAGTTCACAATGCAGGCGAAGATGGAAATCCAACTGATGATACCATTACATACAACTATACATTGTCAGATGATGGTAATACATTAGAGATAACAATTCAAGGCTTCAACGCAGGTGTTCCTGCTGCCGAGTGGTATTTTAAATTAGTAAAACAAGCTACAAACACAAATCCTTTAGTAGGTACATGGAAGTTGGCTTCTGAGGCAGGTGCTTTAGCAGTTGGCGAGTCTCCAGGGAACTACAACTGGTGGACAAGTGATTCTTCAGTGGTTACAGACAGAGCATGTTTGTTTGACGATGAGTATGTATTTAACGCAGACGGATCATTTAAAAATGTTTTAGGCGCAGATACATGGTTAGAGCCATGGCAAGCTGGTAGCCCAGCAGAAGCTTGTGGTGCTCCGATAGCGCCTCACGACGGAAGTAATGCAGCTACTTGGGAAAGTACTGGTTCTACAATTAAGATTGTAGGTGATGGCGCCTTCCTTGGCTTGTCAAAAGTTCACAATGCAGGCGAAGATGGAAATCCAACTGATGATACCATTACATACAACTATACATTGTCAGATGATGGTAATACATTAGAGATAACAATTCAAGGCTTCAACGCAGGTGTTCCTGCTGCCGAGTGGTATTTTAAATTAGTAAAATAGTAAGATTGATAAGGTTCTCCCTGCTAATTTTTTGATTAGCAGGGATTCTTTTAAGTTTTATAAGTGGAAAGTGAATGGTAAATTTCACATTTTAGTTAAACGCCTAATAAAACATGAAGTTTTTACCTTATTTAATAATTAAGATGTAACACATGAAAAACACGATTTTAACATTTATCTTTTGCCTAGTGACTGCCTTGAGTTTTGCTCAGGTCACCAAGGTAGAGGTAGCAAACTCCAACAATGGTACCAAGCTGGTAGTCGATGGAAAGGATTTCATGGTCAATGGAATGAATTGGGACTACTTTCCAAGAGGAACCAATTATTCTTTTAGCCTATGGAATCAGTCAGATGACTTTATAATAGCAGCACTTGATGCTGAAATGGGATTGCTCAAAAATATGGGCGTTAATACCATAAGAACATATACGGGTATTCAACCCAAATGGATTCAACACATCTATGAGAATTACGGGATACACACCATTTTAAACCACGCTTTTGGGCGCTACGGCCTTAAAATTGATGGTGCTTGGGTTCCTGTAACAGATTATAGAAACGAAGATGTCCAAGAAATGCTAATGGCTGAAGTAACCGCTTTGGCAGAGCAATACAAAAACACCCCTGGTTTATTAATGTTCTTGCTCGGAAACGAAAACAATTACGGTTTGTTTTGGGCAGGTGCTGAAACAGAGGATTTTCCAGACGAGGAAGACCAACGCAAAGCCGTTGGAGAAAACCGCGGACGTCCAATGTATAAGTTGATGAACGATGCCGCCAAAGCCATAAAAGCCATTGACGGTACACATCCTGTTGCCATCTGTAATGGAGATTTATTGTTCTTAGAAATTATTGCTGAGGAATGTCCAGATGTTGACATCTATGGTACCAATATGTATCGTGGTATTTCTTTTGGCGACACCTTTGATCGTGTAAAAAACGAATACGGTAAGCCTGTACTATTCACAGAATTTGGATCGGATGCGTTTAACGCAATTTCAAATCAAGAAGACCAAAAGGCACAAGCCACATATATGGTTGGACAATGGAAAGAAATTTATGCCAATGCTGCCGGACTTGGAAAAGCAGGCAACGCTATTGGTGGATGTACTTTCCAGTTTAGTGACGGTTGGTGGAAATACGGACAAACAGACAACTTAGAAGTACACGACAACAACGCTTCTTGGTCTAACGGCGGCTATCAGTTTGATTACAAACTTGGCCAAAACAACATGAACGAAGAGTGGTTTGGTATTTGTGCCAAAGGGCCTAGTAACGCACGTGGGTTATACGACTTATATCCTAGAGCAGCGTATTATGCGCTAAAACAAGCACATACACTAAACCCCTACGGGAGCGGTGTTGACGCTTCGTTTGTAGAAAGTCATTTTGATAACATCCAACTCATGGATGCTGTATTACGTGCTAGAGCAGATAAAGCAGCATTGGGCGGAGGCGAAAAAATTCGTCTAAGCAACCTCAGAGCAGAATTTACATCCTTTAATACAGGGGGTAGCTCAATTTCTACACCCAAAACGCCAGATCCTAACGCCGATGTATATCCAGACCAACAAGGTTTTGATAATATGGAGTCTTATTTTGTTGGTGTTGAGGCAAATCCTGCACCCGGAATGCGTGCCGAAGTAAACGTAAATGTTTTGGGGAATATTGCCAATAATCCAATCGATGAAATTTTCTATGAAAATAGAGGTAGAGCGCAACGATTTATAACACCAGATGGAGCAGAGGTTACCCTTAACGATATGAACCGTGTTCAGGTGTATAACGCAGAATTTGAGTGGAATGCCAAAAACTTTGACCTAAGAGGGTTTTACCGAACAGGACATTATCACTGGGCATACGAAGGAGATATCTTTAACTTGTATCCTGAAGCCAATTATGGCCCTAACTTAGATATTTATAATGGAGAAATTTTAGGTGCTGAATTAGACGCAAAAGGCATACTCTCAGGATTGAAAGTGGCTTTTGGACCGCAATTGTGGTGGGGTGCTAACCCAGCCATGCTTTTTAAGTACCAAAAAGAAGTGCTTAAGTGGACCGTTACTGGGGTGTATCACAGAGATATTATTACAGCACTTGAATACGACGAAAGTGGACGACGTATTCTTAACCAAAACCAAGTGAGTAGTGGTGTGATTCCAGCCTGGCCAACAGAACGTGCTACTATAGCTCTAGAACGCAAGTTCGGAAACTTTGGTATTACCTTAGGAGGTATTTGGGGTGGAAGTCCTTTAAATGGAAGTTCTTTCCAAGTAATGGCTAAAAACAACATTCACGCAGTACTTGTTGATAAGGTAAACAGTGAAGATAACTGGGGTGGTAAAGCTAAAATTACCTTCCAAAAAGGAAGATTCAATTGGTATGCACAAGGCTCATATATGGGCTTAGTTGCCAATGGTGGTGCTGATCAAACCAAAACCTTTACAGGTTGGAAACTGAAAGACTCGGGTAGTGGAAACATGACCAATGTACTTTCTGGGTTTACGTACCTAAAAGGTAATTTACAAATTGCACCAAACTTTTTATATCAAAAACCACTGGTTGATCCCATGCCAAATAATCCTTTTGGCCCTGGAAGATTACGAAATGTAATCGATGATCCGTTTGCAGTTCGCGGTGGAAATAGAGAAACATTAGGTGCAGAGATTTTATTCACGCTTGATCCAACGCCTGGAACATGGATGTATGAATGGAACAACGATATGGTAGAAGATGCCAAGTTTGCCATGAGTGCTGGCTTTGTATTCAGACATTTACCAACCACACAAGACGCGCACATTGGTTTCTTGGCGAATCGTCAGTTTTTTGCGTTCTCAAATTCTGCCCCCGCAGAAGACCTTTGGGAAGCACATACACGTATAGTTTCGAAACTAAATCCAGAACTTGGGCTGATTGGTAATTTCTACTACGGAAATGGACAAGGAAATGGCGATTCAGATCGAACCATTACTCGCTATGGTGGTGATCTTAGAATGATTTATAAAAACATGAAACTCATGTCGCATGTTAAAGTTAACGATTGGGGTCCATTTGACTACCACCGTGATTTTAACCTTACATTCCCGCTTCAGGCAATGATTGATATATCCACTTCGCTTGGGAAACAAGATTGGTTTGGATTACCCAATACGCAAATTGGTATTCGCGGTACCTGGAGATCATTAGACCAGTATTCACCACGCTATGCACCTGGAGGACTTACCCCTGCACCAAATGTATTTTTTGCGGGCTATCCTGAAGGGTCTGAGTGGGAAATTAGAACGTATGTTCATATCAACATTGGTAAATAATTAAAAACAAGACAATGAAAAAATTTAAGTTTAAATCACAACTACCTTTCGTTCTTGCAGGACTCCTTTCGGTTGTCATTGTAAGTTGTGAAAGAGGATTTTCAGACGAGATTGCCTTGGCAACATATCCAGATATTCCGGAAGTATTTACGGATGTTCCGGTATCGTTAACAGACCAATTCTTTGTTTCTTTTGATCCAGCTGGCGGAGCCAATGTCAATGGCTTTGGTACAGACACAAAAGAAGCGTATTTGGGAACTACTTCCATCCGCATTGATGTGCCGGCTTCAAATGATCCACAGGGCGGCTACATAGGCGGTATTTTTGTTGATAGAGGAAATGGAAGAAATTTAACCACCTACGATGCACTCACTTTTTGGGCAAAAGGATCGGTTACGGCTGAGATTGGTTTATTTGGATTTGGAACTGACTTTGAAGGCGATAAGCATGCCGTTGGACTAAATAACGTTACGCTTTCTACAGATTGGAGAAAATACACCATTCCAATTCCTGACGCTTCAAAATTAGTACAAGAAAAGGGTGTGTTTGCATTTTCAGCAGGAACAGCTAATACAAGCGGGCTTGGATATACGTTTTGGATGGATGAAATCCGATTTGAGAAATTAGGTATTGTTGCGCAACCTTTGACCTCTATATTTGGAGGTGAAAATACCACACAGACGTCTTATACAGATTCGGTTATTAAAACCACTGGAATTACACAAACCGTTACTTTAGGAGATGGTTCAGTGGTTAAGACTGCTATTGCGCCTGGGTATTTGGATTTTAAAACATCTGATCCATTTGTTGCTCAGGTAAACGAACTAGGAGAAATCACAGTGGTTGGTGCTGGAACAGCAACCATAACCGCATCACTTAATGGCGTTGACGCTGTTGGTTCGACGACTATTAATTCTGTAGGAAGATTTGATTTGCCAGATGCGCCAACACATGCAGCAGCAGATGTTATTTCTATTTTTAGCGATGCATATGAAAATGTACCTGTAGATTTTTACAACGGTTATTGGGAGCCTTATCAGACTACCACGTCTGCTGATTTTGATGTAAATGGAGATAACATTCTGAGTTACGAAAACTTCAACTTTGTGGGGCATCAATTTGGAAGCCCAACGGTTAATGGTTCTCAAATGACACATTTTCATTTTGATGTGTTTATTCCAGGATCACTCCCTAGTGACGCAAAATTGAAAGTAACCATTAAGGATTTTGGTGCTGATGGGGCAGACGGTAATGGAGATGATACTACGCAAGAATTTACATTGACAAGCGCTGAGCTCACTGGAGATGCTTGGAGCAGTATTGATATTCCATTGTCATTATCGCCAAAATCAAAAATTGGACAGCTTATCTATGAAAATGATGGAAGTAATGTTACTGCATTATACTTAGATAACGTTTATTTCTATAAACAATAAGCTAATTTATTAGATTAATTAGGGAAAACTTGTATAAACTGCTATTCAAATTTTGAATAGCAGTTTATATTCCAATAACTAGCAAAACTTGGTGTAAAAATGCAAAAACGTACACTTCAAAATAGGACAAACATGAACCTGTATATACTTCGATTGTTGTTACTGTTGTTGTTTTTAGTTGGTTGTGGAAAAGAGGACATGCCTACGGTAGAGCCTGTTGTTCCAGAAGAACCAACGGTTACCAAGTACGGCATGACATTGGTTTGGGAAGATGAGTTTGACTATGATGGAGCTGTAGATAATGACAAGTGGCATCACCAAATTATTCCAATTATGGGAAGTAGTTGGGCAAACGGCGAAGTGCAACATTATACAAATCGCGAAGACAACTCCTATGTAAGCGATGGAACGCTAAAGATTGTTGCCAAAAAAGAACAATACAATTATAACGGGAATACCAAGAGTTATACATCTGCCCGCTTAAATACCAAATATGCATTTCAGTATGGTCGTATTGACATAAGCGCGAAACTCCCCGCTGAACAAGGTACTTGGCCGGCTTTTTGGACATTAGGCGCGAACATTAATGAGCGCGGAAACTATCACGGTAGCACCTACGGAAGTGTGGGCTGGCCTGCTTGCGGTGAAATAGATATTATGGAGCAAAACGGTTCGGATAAAAATAACCTTATTGGGCATTTACATTGGGGTGATACTCAAACAAAAGTATATAAAAATCAGGGCGGAACCAAACGTGTTCAAAACACGGCAACAGCTTTTAACCTGTATTCTCTAGTTTGGACAAAAGACGAAATTAGAATTCTCTTTAACGACGAGGTGTTTTTTATTAAAGCTATTGATAATAGCATGCCTTATCGTTTTCCGCATTATGTATTATTTAATATTGCCATGGGTGGAACTCTTGGCGGTACAATCCCCTCCAATTTTACAACGGCAACCATGGAAGTCGATTATATAAGAATTTATCAATAAGGTAAAGATTTATATGAGCTTATATTTTAATCAAATAGAACTAAAATTAACGTACCTCTTTAAAAAATAACGTGACTAATACAACGCTTACAAAACCAACAATGACAGCTGAAAAATCCATTTTTTTAGGTCAGCATCCTGCGCAATTTCAAGATAAAGAAGTTAAAGGAGCTGAAGTGACAAAAAACGGTGAAACGTTTTACAAGATTTCAAACGCCGACGGCATGCGTCCGTTTTTTATGAGTATTGTTAGTAACTCCAATCATTGGATGTTTATTTCTAGTAAAGGCAGTTTATCTGCTGGACGACAGAACAGCAATTATGCGCTCTTTCCATACTACACCGACGATAAAATTACCGAGTCTGCGCAAACTACAGGAAGTAAAACCATCTTTATCGTTGCCAAGTCTGGTAAAAATTTCTTGTGGGAACCTTTCTCAGAGCAACACAAAGGCATATATACCATTACACGTAATCTGTATAAAAACACCTATGGCAACAAAATAATTTTTGAAGAAATCAATCACGATCTAGAAGTTACTTTCACCTACGAGTGGAATTCTAGCGATAAGTATGGATTTGTTCGTAAGTCTAATGTTACCAATAACAGCGCCGAAAATATATCGTTAAAGCTGTTAGACGGCATTCAAAATATTTTGCCAAACGGCGTTGATCCAGCCTTACAAAACGCAAGTAGTAACCTTGTAGATGCTTATAAGAAATGTGAGTTGGAGGAAGATACAGGACTTGGGATTTACTCCTTGAGTGCCATCATTGTAGATAAAGCAGAACCCAGCGAATCTTTAAAAGCAAATGTAGCTTGGTCTATTGGACTTGAAAATTCCACAAAACTTATCTCATCGCTACAATTGGATACCTTCCGTAGCGGACAAGACCCAACACAAGAAGTAAATATCAAAGCTGAAAAAGGGGCCTATTTTGTTACTGACACCATCTCATTGTCTGGAGGTAAATCAAAAAAATGGATGCTCGTAGCAGACGTAAATAAGACCATTTCAGATGTTGTTTCAATTAAAGATGAATTGCTCCAAAACACCCATTTGGAAGCAGAAGTATTGGAAGACATTCAAAAGGGTTCTACAAACCTGATACAATTGGTAGGCGCTGCCGATGGATTGCAAATGACTAATGATCGATTGCGTAACATTCGTCATTTTGCCAACACCATGTTTAACATCATGCGAGGTGGTATTTTTGACAACAATTACCACATTGAAAAGGCTGATTTTACAACTTATATTGCCAATGCCAATCGTAAGGTGTTTAGATTAAAAGAACCTATTTTGGAATCACTTCCTGAGATGTTTGACGTTAACCACCTCAAAGAAATTGCTGAAGCAGATGACAATAAAAACTTTAAGCGTTTGTGCTTTGAGTATTTACCACTTAAGTTTAGCCGTCGTCATGGCGACCCGAGTCGCCCCTGGAACAAGTTTTCGATAAACACCCGAACTGAAAGTGGCGATAAAATTTTAGATTACGAAGGAAACTGGCGAGATATTTTCCAAAATTGGGAAGCCTTGGCACACTCGTATCCAGAGTTTATTGAGGGTATGATTCATAAATTTTTGAATGCCACCACTTTCGATGGATACAATCCGTATCGTGTTACCAAAGGCGGATTTGATTGGGAAACTATTGAGCCTGACAACCCTTGGTCATATATTGGTTATTGGGGAGATCATCAAATTATTTATCTCTTGAAATTCTTAGAGTTTATTGAGGATTATTATCCAAATAAGCTGGAGTCCTATTTCAAACAAGATTTGTTTGTATATGCCAATGTGCCTTACCGCATAAAGAGTTATCAGGACATTTTAAAAGATGCTAAAAACACCATCGATTTTGACTTTGAACGAGAAGAAAATATTCACTTTAAGCGAGAAGAAATTGGGGTAGATGGGGCATTGCTTCGTGACCAAACTGTTTTTATTTACAAGGTAAATCTCGTAGAGAAAATACTAACAACAGTTCTGGCAAAAATATCAAACTTTATCCCTGAGGGTGGTATATGGATGAACACCCAGCGACCTGAATGGAATGATGCGAATAATGCTCTTGTTGGAAACGGGGTGTCTATGGTTACCTTGTATTACTTGCGTCGTTTTTTACGCTTTTTTGAAACTGTTATAACAAATTCAGATAGCACAGATTTCCAAATTTCTAAAGAGCTGCATCTTTTTTTCAATCAAGTTAAAGCGGGATTACAAGAACACAAATCATTGCTTAGCGGAAGCATTTCAGATGTGGATAGAAAAAGTCTTATGGATGTGCTTGGTGAAGCAGGAAGTTTATACCGCAACACCATTTATGACAACCGCTTTTCGGGAGATAAAAATATTCTAAGTAAAGAAGGTATCATGTCCTTTTTGGATGTAGCGAATGCATTTTTAGAGCATTCTATTGAGGCAAATAAACGCAAAGACAACCTCTATCATGCGTATAACCTCATGACTTTAAACGGAACAGACAAAGTGCGTATTTCGCACCTTCCTGAAATGCTTGAAGGTCAAGTTGCTGTGCTTAGCTCTGGCTATTTGTCTGCCAAAGAAAGTCTTGATGTTCTTGATGGACTAAAGGCAAGCGCATTGTTTAGACCTGATCAGTACAGTTATATATTGTATCCAAACAAAGAACTCCCCCGATTTGTTAATAAAAATACGATTCCTAAAGAAAAAGTGGATGCATCAGCCTTACTAACAAAATTGGTTCGCGACAACAATAATCAAGTGCTTTCAAAAGACTTACGCGGTGATTATCACTTTAATGGAAACTTTAACAATGTGGATAGTCTACAAGCTGCACTAAAGGCATTGCCCGAGCAATATCAAGCAATGGTAACCAGCGAAACCGCTTACATTGAGCAAGTTTTCGAAGATATTTTTGACCATAAGTCTTTTACAGGACGTTCAGGTACTTTCTTTGGTTATGAAGGTTTAGGCTCTATTTATTGGCATATGGTATCCAAGTTGCTTTTGGCAGTCTATGAGATTACCCGTGATGCGATTAACGCTAATGAAGATCCCGCAATAATTGGAAAATTATTTGATCATTATTTCGAAATCAATGCAGGCATTGGTGCGCATAAATCCCCGGCATTATATGGTGCATTCCCAACAGATCCATATTCGCATACCCCTGGCGGTAAAGGCGCACAACAGCCCGGTATGACGGGACAGGTAAAAGAAGATATTATAAGTCGCTTTGGAGAACTGGGTGTACGCGTAACAAATGGTGTCCTCAAATTTGATCCAACCATTCTTCGAGGCTCTGAATTTTTAAGCGCACCGCAAACGTTCCACTATGTAAACGTCAACGGCGAAGAGAATACGATTGCATTAGAAAAGGACACCTTGGCATTTACCTATTGTCAAGTGCCCATTATATATAAAAAATCAAAAACAGCAAGTACTGAAGTACTTTTTCATTCTGGCGAATCACAGACATTTTTGTCAAACCAATTGGATGCAACCCTTAGTACCGCTGTTTTTCAAAGAACGAATACCATTATTAAAATAATTGTTTCTGTTTTGAAAGAATAGTATTGAAGTAAAAAAAATCATTTGTGGATATTGATTCCCCCATTCAAGTTTGAGCACTATGAGAATTATCGGAGTATATGGATTTTTCACACTGGTGTTATGGTTTTCAGTGTCTTGTAACACACAACAATCGATTATGGAAAGCAAAACTGCGGCCGAAATTTTAGGAAACTCCAAATACGAAGCAATATCGTATGGCGGATACCGAAAGACATCTCGTGATGTTCAGCCCACCATTGCTGAGATAAAAGAAGACATGCAAATTCTTCACGCTATGGGTATTCGTGTTGTGAGAACCTATAATGTGCATTTACCACAAGCTGCTAATTTGCTAAAGGCAATTTCGGAGCTTAAAGCAGAAAATCCTGAATTTGAAATGTACGTGATGCTAGGCGCATGGATTGACTGCCTAAACGCATGGACAGACAAGGTGGTGAATCATCATGTGGAAAGCGAACGCAATGCACAAGAAATTGCCAAAGCGGTTGAACTTGCCAATCAATATCCAGATATAGTTAAAATAATTGCTGTTGGAAACGAAGCGATGGTAAGATGGGCAACATCTTATTACGTTCAGCCACATATTATTTTAAAATGGGTAACATACCTGCAAGACCTTAAGCAAGAAGGAAAACTGACCAACGATTTGTGGATTACGTGTTCAGACGATTTTGCTTCTTGGGGCGGAGGCGACCCTTCCTACCACACCGAAGACCTGGAAGCAGTTATGGCAGCAGTGGATTATATTTCAATGCATACGTATCCCTTTCACAATACACATTATAATCCAGCTTTTTGGGATATTAAGCCAGAAAACGCTAAGGACAAAACCCCACGCCAACTCATAGATGCTGCGATGTTGCGGGCTCGTGATTTTGCCGTTTCACAATACGAAGGAGTAAAAAAATACATGAATAGCTTAGGCATTGAAAAACCCATTCATATTGGTGAAACAGGGTGGGCTACAATTTCAAATGGGTTTTACGGCAGAAAAGGATCCCATGCAGCAGACCAGTACAAACAGGCAAAGTATTACGAGCTTATGCGTTCATGGTCTAAAGAAAATGGGGTGTCTTGCTTTTATTTTGAAGCGTTTGACGAGCCATGGAAAGATGCGCATAATCAAAAGGGATCTGAGAATCATTTTGGCCTTATTACAGTTGACGGAAAAGCCAAATATGCCCTTTGGGATTTCGTTGACAACGGAATTTTTGACGGGCTTACACGAAATGGCGCACCCATTACAAAAACATTTAACGGAAATAATGAGAATGTATTTATTTCTGTTTTGCCTCCTAACATATTAGAACATAACCTGAATTAAAACCATGATGCGTTACACAACTCAATTCGTATTTATATTCGTTATGACATTAGCTTCTTGTACAAAACCCTTAGATGTGGAGGTTTTTGAAACCTCTGAAAGCGGAAACAAACTCACAAAACGAACTGATTTTGTTGCTGGTGAAAAGCCCTCAACCATAACCTTGGATGAAGCTAAAAATTTTCAAACCATTACGGGCTTTGGAGGTGCTTTTACAGAATCATCGGCATACTTACTCAATAAGGTGAGTAAAGAAAACAGAGACCGTATTTTACGCGCTTATTTTTCAAAAGATGGTGCACGGTACTCGCTTACGCGAACCCATATGAATTCATGTGATTTTTCGTTGCGCAATTACTCATACACACCTGTTGCAGGTGATATAGAGTTGAAGCATTTTTCTATAGACGAAGATAGAGAGGATCTAATCCCAATGATAAAGGATGCTATGGCTGTTTCAGAAGACGGCTTTCGTCTTTTTGCCTCTCCTTGGTCTGCTGCACCATGGATGAAAGACAATAACAGTTGGGTGGGCGGAAAACTACTGCCTGAATATTATGACACTTGGGCCTTGTTTTTTTCCAAATATGTGGATGCGTATAAAGCGGAGGGTATTGATATTTGGGGCTTCACTGTTGAAAATGAACCACACGGGAATGGTGAAAATTGGGAGAGTATGCATTATTCCCCAGAAGAAATGACACATTTTGTACAACATTTTTTAGGACCGAAATTAGAAGCCGATGGCAAAGGAGATGTAGTCATATTAGGCTATGACCAAAACCGTGAAGGCATCCGCGAGTGGGTAGATGTGATGTATAAAGATGCGGCTTCATCAAAATATTACGATGGAACTGCCGTGCATTGGTACGAAAGTACGTATGACTACTTCCCAACAGAATTACAATACGCACACGAAAAAGCTCCAGACAAATACCTTATTCAAACAGAGGCTTGTATAGACGCCGAAGTTCCGGTGTGGCAAGACGATAAATGGTATTGGAAAAAAGAAGCTACAGACTGGGGTTATGATTGGCGCGAAGCGTCTAAAAAATATCTACATCCAAAATATGCCCCTGCAAATCGTTATGCCAGAGATATTATTGGGTGTTTAAACAACTGGGTTGATGGTTGGGTAGATTGGAACATGGTTTTAGACCCAAAGGGAGGTCCTAACTGGGCAAATAACTGGTGCATTGCTCCAGTAATTGTTGATACAGAAAAAGACGAAGTTTATTTCACACCCTTGTACTACATCATGGCGCATTTTAGCAAATATATTCGCCCAGGTGCGGTAGTCATTGATGCCCAAAATTCTGACAAGGAACTCATGGTGACTGCTGCCAAAAACCCGGATGCATCTATTGCAGTTGTCGTTTTTAACGAAGGAACTTCTCCCAAAAATTTTGAACTATCACTTAACGGCCTAACCAAAATCATCAGTATAAGTTCTCAATCTATACAGACGATTGTAATTAACAACGAGCAAAACTAACATTATGGAGAACCAAACGGTAACATCAAAAAAAGTTCCAATGAGTCAAAAAATTGCTTTTGGCGTTGGGATGTTAGCCAATCAAATGTTTCCAGCAGCTTTGGGGGTATTTATTATTGTGCTTGTTCAAGATCTTGGCTTTGCTGCACTTTTATGGGGAATCATTCAATTTGCACCTAGAATTTTTGACGCATTAACAGACCCTATAATGGGGTTTATATCAGATAACACCAAGTCCAAGTGGGGAAGAAGAAGGCAGTATGTTTTCATCGGTGGTATCCTTATGGGAATCGCTTACATTGCGATGTGGCAAATTCATAGAGAAAATGGAATTCTATTTAACTTTATTTATTTCTTCTTATGGTCTTTGGTCTTTTATTTGGGTCTTACCATTTTTAGTGTCCCTTACGTTGCTATGGGGTATGAAATTAGTGAAGACTTTCACGAGCGAACACAAATTATGGCCATTGCACAATTTATTGGACAATGGGCATGGGTAATAGCTCCGTGGTTTTGGGTTATACTTTATGACCCTGAATGGTTTCCCATTGGCGCAGATCAGGGTGTAAGGGAATTATCAATTTGGGTAGCTTTGTCGTGTACGTTATTTGCTATAGTGCCCGCCATCTTTATAAAAAGTAAGTCAACATTAGATCGAACAGATTTTCTTCCTATCAATGCTACTTATGTATTAAAAAGCATTAAGGGAATATTTTTGTCAGCTTTTGAAGCATTTAAAATCAAACAGTTTAGAAAAATTGCGTTTGCTACTTTTTTGATTTTCAATTCATTCAATGTAATTGCACCATATACATTTCTAATTATTGTTCACTATCTTTTTAATAGCGACCCTGCAAGTGCAGGAAATTGGCCCGCTATGCATGGTTCAGTAGGTGCATTGATCACATCTTTTTTAATCATCCCACTAATTACTGTAATGTCAAGAAAAATGGGTAAAAAGAGGGCATTTATGGTGTCTCAATTTATTTCCATTATTGGTTATGTTTTATTTTGGTTTTTGTTTGTTCCTGGAAAGCCACACTTGTTTTTATATGCGCTGCCTTTTCACTCATTTGGAATAGGGAGCCTCTTTACCATTATGATGTCTATGACTGCTGATGTATGTGATTTAGACGAACTTAATACGGGTAAAAGAAGAGAGGGTGTTCTTGGCGCCGTCTATTGGTGGATGGTGAAATTAGGCTATGGAGTTGCGGCATTATTAGGCGGCTTGTTCCTTATGATTGTAGGTTTTGATGCAGCTAATGTTACTGAATCTGCCGTTACAGGAATGCGATTGTTTTATACGCTTTTACCTATTGCTGGAGTAATAGGTGCAGTCATAATTATGAAAAATTATGACATTACGGAACAAAAAGCCGCAGAAATAAAAAAGGCTTTGACTGAGCAAAGAAAACAATCTTAATTTTCATACAATGTCATATAGAAAAGGCATAGAATTTAGCATAGACGAATTAACGTACAAGTCCTACAAAGGGATTGATTTTGAAGCATTTATTCCTCAAGATTTTTCATCTAATGACCTTATACCCAAAGATTTTATAGCGTTATGGCGTAAAACACTTCAATCAGGCATGCACGGCATTTGCTTTAGTATGTATGAAGACGGGCAACGTCCTGGTGACACTATTACGGAAGCACAAGTGGAACGTCGTGTAAAAATCTTAAAACCATACACCAAATGGATACGCTCCTTTTCTTGTATTGAGGGTAATGAACATATTCCCCGTTTGGCACGCAAACACGGACTAAAAACCATGGTAGGCGCATGGCTTGGAGACGATGATGAAAAAAATGAACTTGAAATAGCCTCGTTAATTGCACTTGCTAATGAAGGTTGTGTAGATATCGCTGCCGTAGGTAATGAAGTGCTTTACCGAAACGATTTGACACTAGAGACACTCTTAAAATTTATGAAGCGTGTCCGTAAGTCCATTCCCTCGCATATACCCATTGGCTATGTTGATGCGTATTATGAATTTTCTTCACACCCAGAACTTGTGGAGCATTCAGATGTTATTTTATCTAATTGTTACCCCTTTTGGGAGGGCTGCCCCGAAGAATATGCATTAAATCATATGCAGCAGATGTATGGACAGGTGTTAAGTGCTGCTCAAGGGAAAAAAATTATCATTACCGAAACAGGCTGGCCAAGTAAAGGGGAACCGTTAAAAGGATCTGTTCCCTCTGAAATACACGCCATGAAGTACTTTATAAACACCCAAGCATGGGCAAAAAATGCAAATATCGACGTGTTTTATTTTTCATCCTTTGACGAGTCTTGGAAAGTAGGACCCGAAGGCGAAGTAGGCGCCTATTGGGGACTGTGGGACAAAAATGAAAAGTTGAAATTTTAACTTTTATAAGTCTTAAACTAAAACTCCATTCTTAGATTACTCGATTACAAACTTAAAGTAAGCAATCCTAATCGTATGCGATAAGCATCATTATTTTAGGATGGGTCATTCCTTTTTCTTCAAAATTATTCACCATTAAAAGGGTTGCAAAACGAATTGAAGCCTAACCATTGGAATTGTTTACTGAGTTGGATTTATTTTATATATAAAATCTTAATTCATCAGTAAGAAAAAAAGTTTAACACATAATAAACAAAAATTAACAGCGTATTAACAATTTGATACTTACATTTGTGTTGAAATTTTGCCCCAATGAAATTTTTAGCCCTAATAGTTCTTGCTTACTGCTCAGGTTGTTCATACAACTCAGTGCAAACCTCCCTAAATATTGAAGTAAGCCCATGTTTTGGAACTTGTCTTTCATATCATCTTGAAGTTCTTCCCAACAGCACATACGTCTTATCAGACTTTCATAAAACAAAATTATCTAAAGGAAAGCTGAATAATAAGCAGCGTAAGTCACTCAAATCAATTGTTGCGCAAATTGCTATAAAAAACGAACAAAAATATTTTGGTAACCCCAAGATTAGGGATTTATCAAAAATTAAAATTTCTTTTAATTCAACAAAAGTTGAAATCAACGGAAGAAGTTTTGCCCCTCAGCCATACAAATCTCTGTTAAAGTGGGCTGATGAATTTTACACTACTAATGCCAGAGACTTGCCACAGAGAACAAGTATTGCAAATTAAAATAAATATTATTAAACTAAAGCTTACCACAATAGCCTTGATGGCTCTAATTCTTTCTACAAGTTGTAAGAAAGATGAATACGTAAACCTAAAGGCAACTATTTCAGGTGAAAATGTGCTTGTTGGAACAACTGAAGGGTCATCCCTTATCTATAACATATCGTTATCTGAGGAACTTTCAGAAGACTTGCCTATTAACCTTACAATAGATACTTCTGAAACCATAAAATACATTAATGAAGATGATTACGACCCGATTTTTGAATACAGTTCAGACTTAGGAAGAACATGGAAAAAAGGAACTGCTACTTCTGTGATTTTCCCCAAAAGAACAAGAGATTTAAAAGTACGCTTGCATACAATAGATGATGAAAAATTAGAAGTTCACGAAGAATTTACGATTAATTTCAGCGTGGAGGCGGACAAACAATTTAGTATTTCAGGTTCAATAAACCCTATTAAATGTATTGTTGAAGATAATGAAGAAAACATGATTCCTACTGCATTAGTAATCTACAGTGTAGGCGAGGATAAAAGCTTTACGCTTTTAGGTATAAATAGAGATATTTATAATTCTTACCAGAAAAGCATTATTGACAATGGCCTAGAACAAGCGATAATAGATGATGTTATTGGTGTTACTTCTACAGGGGAAGTAGGAATTAAAACTTTCGAGGCACTTTTTGATGCTGGATCGGGCTTAGGGGGTTATGTGTATAACAACTCTGGAACAGGCGGTGATGAATGGCATATGACATTAAACTTATCTTGGGCTTATTATGCTTACGACCTGACGACTTTTGAACAATCTAGGCAGGAATATAACGCAAATGGTGCTTTTGGATATATCCTCACACATGAATATGGGCATATAATGACGCTAAATCAGCTAAATGAAATAGACGGTGATGTTCTTCTTCCTGAAAGTTGCACGGGCCTTTATTTATATGAAGGATGCTTTAAAGAAGCGTCTGCATTGAATCGCTTTCATACTAATTTTTATGATGAATCAATAGAACTTAACGAACCTTCACACGTAACAGATTACGCTCAAACGAATATCGCTGAAGATATTGCTGAGTCTTTTGCTTATTATGTTGGTCAAGACGACGTGCCGGCATCAGTAGCAGATAGTTCTGGGGCACTTAACAAAGTTAATTTTGTTGCCAACCACGCAAGTTTAAAAGACCTTAAGGAACCTATTCAAAGTGTAGCTAATGTTGGTTTGTTTTACAATAGTCCTATAAGGGCATATTTCAATAGAACTGTTGATGGAGAAAAAATTTCGTGCACAGATCATAAAAAAATTACCCACAACTTAAAACAGGGGATGTTCAAACTAAAAAAGTAATTTACTTCCACCTCTCTCTAATTTTAGAGAGAGGTGTTTCTTTAACTTAGCTTATCTTTGAGGATGCGTTTTTCAATTTCATTATTTTGCATCCTCCTCATCACAACAAGTTGTATATCAACAAAGCCGCAAACCACCAAGCAAAATGTAGATAAACCTATTGACGCAGACTCCATAATTGCTTCAATCAGTGTGGCTTCACCACCTAAAATAGACGCATTAAATCTATCTAACCTTGTTTCATTAATGGAGTCTTTGAATAACATTCCATTTGAGCAACGTGAAGTTACCCTCAAATCCATTAAAGATGAAGCTAAAACCGTTTTAGATCAACCCTGGCCAAAAGCACTTGACACAAACCCCATTCGTTCACGCTATAACGTTTTTGTGACTGACATACACGTTGCCGCAGACAAAAGGTTAGATCAAAATGTGGCAGCGCAACAGGCAAATGCCATAGTAAAAATGAAAAAAAGCTGGAATATTTTTATTGGCCAAATAAGCCATGTGGAAGCTTCAGCAGTCCTTGAAATGGCACCCCGCTAATTGATATGTAAACCCAAATAATTCAGCACTTTTAGTATCTAATACTTTTTTGTTTCGACCGCTTTTGTCATATGAAAACTGAGGAAGTGCTAATCCATTCTTTTCACATTCTATTGTGTAAAAATCATTGCGCTGCTGATGTGAAGGACTCACGCAATGTAGGGTTTCCCCCCAAAAATTTCCTTCAATTACAGCCGTAAGAAAATTAACTACATCGATTTGATGCACCAAATTTGTGGGTGCCGTAGGGGCAGAAATCCCTGTTTTACCAGCGAGTTGTTTTGCTGGATGCCGCCCATCGCCCACCAAGCCACCAAGTCGAATAATTGTGGCATGAGTACCTAAGGCCATAACAGATTTTTCTGCACCAAGTAATTGTTCCCCAACATTACGATCTGGAATTGGCAATGTAGATTCGTTCACCTTTCCTTGCATGGCTCCAAAAACACCTACACTACTCAAGTGTAAGAGTTTGCAATTGGACGGAAGAGATGCTAAAACTAGTTTTATTCGAGCATTATAATTTGCGTTTGGATTCTGTCGAATGCCAGGTGGAAATGCAGTTATAAGGATATCAGCTTTTGAGATAAAAGAATCAAAATCTCCAGTAATCCCCGTATTTTCCACTTGAATAATGTAGGGTGTGGCACCTATCGTTTTAAGTGTTTCTCCTTTTTTTTCAGTCCTGACACTTCCATTTACTGCGTAACTTTTCTTTAAAAGCGTATCAGCAACTGCTTTTCCAAGCCATCCACACCCCAATATAGAAACCGTTTTCATATCCCTGTAAAAGTATCTTTTTTATCTAAAAATATAAGCGTTTAATTTTTTTTTACTACCTTTTGTTCAACAAAAAATAAACAATGCCTATCAAAAGTTTTCAAGCTGCACGTCAAAAACTTGTGCCTACGCGAAGAAAATCGTTATTGGTGCGTGATTATATGACGCGAAATTTGATAACATTTTCCAAGCAACAATCCATTTTAGAAGTAATGCGAATCTTAATTCGCAACAAAATTTCGGGTGGCCCTGTTGTGGACGAATTGTCTCGGCTAATAGGAATCATTTCGGAAGCGGATTGTATCAAACACTTGTCTGAAGGGAAGTATTTTAATCAGCCTTTTTTTGATCGTAAGGTGGAAGATAGCATGTCTTCTGAAGTAGATGTAATTGAAGCCGATAAAACCATTTTTGATGCTGCTACACTGTTTCATAAAACAAACAGACGACGTCTTCCTGTGTTGGAGCGCGGCAGATTGGTGGGACAAATTAGTAGGCAAGATGTTGTAAAAGCCGCGTTATTGTTGCGAAGTCAAAGGTGGCGCTAATTTATATTTAACCTTTAAAACCCCTAATCATGAGTACAATTCAGAATAACGTTCAACTCATTGGTCGTCTTGGAGATGATCCCGAAGAAGTCAAATTTGATTCCAAAAAAAAGCTAGCTAAATTTTCGCTTGCAACTCATTATCGCTATAAAAACAAAGAAGGCAATTCCGTTGAAAATACACAATGGCATCGTATCGTGGCGTGGGATAAGTTAGCCGAAATATGCATAGCGCATCTTAAGAAAGGCAGCCATGTGGCATGTCAAGGAAGATTGGAGTATAAGGATTATGAAACCAAATCGGGAGAGAAAAGGCATAGCGTAGAAATCCATTTGGATGAAATGCTAATGTTGTAATTATTCAAAAATTTCTGCTGCTACGCGATAGGTGTTGGCGTGCGCCTCAATAATCAAATTTACATCAGGCGCATAGCCACCACCCATACTACATTGCACAGGAATATTGCGTTCAAAACAAGACGATAATACCATTTCGTCTCGTTTTTTTGCGCCCTCAAGTGACAATGCCAAACGTCCAAGTTTGTCCTCTTTAAGGACATCAACTCCTGATAGGTAAAATACAAAATCAGGTTGAACCGTAGTAAATAGATGCGCTAATTGATGCTTTAAAATATCCAAATACTCATTATCTTTTGTGTTATCATCTAAGGGGATATCCAAATCACTAACTTCTTTTTGAAAGGGATAATTCGCTTTACCGTGCATCGAAAAGGTAAATACGTTTGGATTGTTCTGAAAAAGGGCAGCGGTTCCGTTCCCTTGATGTACGTCTAAATCAACGATTAAAATTTGCGTTGCTTGTTTAGTAGCCAACAAATAGTTTGCAGCAATGGCCTGATCATTCAATAAACAAAACGCTTCCCCACGATCATAAAAAGCGTGATGTGTGCCGCCAGCAATATTAAACGATATGCCATTTTTTAATGCAAAATCACATCCCTCTAAGGTGCCTTGCGCAATGATACACTCACGTTCGATAAGCTCTTCTGAAAGGGGAAAACCAATTCGCCGTATTTCTTTTTTGGAAAGCGAAACTTCAATTAGTTGTTTGTAATATGCTTCGCAATGTGTCCTTAATACATGCTTATCTAAAATACGTTTCGGAGCAAAAAACTGCTTTCTTTGGCATGTGCCTTCACGAAGAAGTTGCTCGGGTAACATTTCATATTTCAACATGGGGAAACGATGTCCTTCGGGCAATGGATGTGCATAAATGGAGTGATGGGCAATGCGAATCATTACCGCAAAGATAGCTTAGGCTTTTGAAAATAAGCGAATAACCATCCCAATAAAAACAAAACCAACTCCAGTAGAAAACATCCCACACACAATTCCTTCATCAGATATTATAGCGTTCAGATGTTTAAAAAAATCCACAAATTCTATTTCAAGTAAAATAAGTAACGGAAAAAAGACAAGTAAGAGGACGAAGCCAAAAACAAATAGTTTTTTGTATATAGGGAGTTTTGGTTGCATAAATTGTAGGTGCATTTATTTCTTATCATTAAATTTTAAAACTTCTGCATATAGTATTAAAAGAACACCAATAATGAAGAGTAGCTCAATAAAACTTTGGTCAGATTCAAAAACAAAAGGGTTCTTAAAAAACGGATGGGGGTTAAAGTCCAATAAAAAAAAAGCAAAAAAGATAGGACTATAAATGGAATGCCAAGGGCAGAAGCTTTTTTTGGGTTATGACTCATTCGCTAACAAAGTAAGGTTTGGTTATGCTAAATTAAACAAAAACTTTGTAACTTAATAAATATGTTTGCCTAAATGGTAAGCTTGTTCAGTTGCAAACCAATGACATCCTCTTCAATTTTTTCAAATAATAGACTTGCTTCACCTAATTTGTGATTCGTTGGTATAAGTGGTAATGCGCTAACGTTGTCCCAGCCTAAGCTTCCGTCAAGCTGTAGCATGTTCCGAAGCTTTTGCGCTGTATGAGGCAAAAAAGGTTCTGAAGTAATGGCTAGTCCAGCAGCTACTTGCAAAGCCGTATGCATAATGGTTGCCACACGCTCAGGCTCCGTTTTGATTAATTTCCACGGCTCTTCGTCTGCCAAGTATTTATTTCCAAGTCTGGCAAGTTGAATCATTTCTTGACAAGCAGCTCTAAATTTGTACTGTTCAATAAGGTGAGCGATTTTATTCGGCGTAGCGGCCAATTCAGTTATTGTTTCTTCATCTTCTTTGGAGTAATCATTAGGTTGAGGCACTACACCAGCGTAATACTTCCGCATAAGGACCATAACACGATTGATAAAATTTCCAAAAATGGCCACAAGCTCGCTGTTGTTACGGGTTTGAAAATCGCTCCACGTAAAGTCATTGTCTTTGGTTTCTGGCGCATTTGCTGTTAATACATAGCGTAGCACATCTTGTTTTTCGGGGAAATCTTCAAGGTATTCGTGTAGCCATACAGCCCAATTTTTTGAAGTAGATAACTTTTGTCCTTCTAAGTTCAAAAACTCATTTGCAGGAACGTTTTCTGGCAGGATATAATTTCCCATGGCCTTGAGCACAGAAGGGAATATAATACAATGAAATACGATATTGTCTTTGCCAATAAAATGCACGAGCTCGGTGTTTTTATCTTGCCAATAGGGTTTCCAATCTTTGCCTTCTTTGGCTGCCCATTCTTTTGTTGCTGAAATGTAGCCAATGGGCGCATCAAACCAAACATACAATACTTTATTTTCGCCACCTGCTACAGGAACAGGGATTCCCCACGATAAATCGCGGGTTACGGCCCTAGGTTTTAATCCGTCGTCTATCCAGGATTTAACTTGTCCTAATACGTTTGTTTTCCAATCGGATTTATGCGATTCTAAAATCCAAGAACGTAAAAAATCTTCATAACGATCTAAAGGTAAATACCAATGTGTGGTGGTTTTTAGACTTGGTGTTTCACCAGATATTGCCGACTTGGGCTCAATTAAATCAGTGGCATTTAAAGAGCTTCCACAAGATTCACACTGGTCGCCATAGGCTTCGGTGTTGTTGCATTTTGGACAGGTGCCTACAACATATCGGTCTGCCAAAAACTGATCTTCTTTGGTATCATAGAGTTGTTCTGTGGTTTGGGTTTCAAAACAATCGTTTGCGTGCATCGTTTTAAAAAATTCTTGCGCCGTTTCTCGGTGTATATCACTAGATGTTCTGCCGTAATAATCAAACGAAATTCCAAAGTCATCAAACGATTTTTTGATGATATTGTGATACTTGTCAATGACTTCCTTTGGTGTAATACCTTCTTTTTTGGCTTTCATTGAAATAGCAACCCCATGCTCATCGCTTCCACAAATAAAGAGTACATCTTTTCCTCGCATACGAAGATAACGGGCATAAATATCGGCGGGAACGTAAACTCCTGCCAAGTGTCCAATGTGGATGGGTCCGTTAGTGTAGGGCAATGCAGCGGTAATGGTATAACGTTTACTCATGCGGTTATTTTCGGCACAAAAATAAGGATTTTATATCCGTACTTTCATGTGATTTTTTATCTTTAAATATCTCAAATCTGAAATACATGAATTCTGTTAATAAAGGGAAACACGGCGAAGACTTGGCTGTGCGGTTTTTACAAAAACAAGGCTTCACCATTGTAGTGCGTAATTTTTATTATCAAAAAGCTGAGATAGATGTCATTGCCCAAAAAGATGATGTGCTTTGTATTGTGGAAGTAAAATGGCGAAAATCAGATGTACACGGTGCTCCATACGAATTTGTAACACCCAAGAAGCGTAAACTATTGGCACGAGCTGCCGCATTTTTTATTCAAAAACATAACTGGCAAGGGGAAACACGATTTGATATTATTAGTATAACGGGAGTTTTACCTAATATTACGATTGAACACATCGAGAGTGCGTTTTATTTCTTTTAGAAATGTTGTTTTTATAACATTTTGTGTTTTTATAACTACATTTGTGAAATAATTAAAACATATGAAAACCATTGCTTCAGCCGTGGAGGCATACATCAAGTCAAAGCCTTTTTTGATAAGTGCACTTACGCAAGGGATTATAAACCTGACCTCTTTGTCGCGCATTATGTTAGAAGATATTAAGGAACAAACCCAAAAACCCGTACGAACAGGTGCAATTGTAATGGCGCTTAAGCGCCTTTCTACCGATTTGGAGTTCCGCTACTCGCACAAAATTATTAAAACGTTAAAAAATATTGGAGATATCACGGTGCGTTCCGCACTTATTGACTATAATTTCAAAGTGTCCGATACGCTTTTATCGGCTCAAGCAAAATTGTTATCTCAATTACAACTATCAAGTGAGAATTTTTATACCTCTTCGCGTGGCGTTCACGAGTGTAATATTGTGGTAAGTGAACATTTGG